>Ga0192240_10615_pt1 | contig 13206 bp, 10 predicted proteins | sample Koala_Koa27_H3_FD_131237 | JGI IMG/M metagenome (GOLD analysis project Ga0192240, IMG submission 131237) | Enriched cells from koala feces incubated with labeled cellulose particles, San Francisco Zoo, California, United States - Koala_Koa2-7_H3 ...
CTAATGACTTGCGTGTTTGCCTGTTAAATACTTCATCTTTAATATTATTCAGGAAATAAAGCAGTCCTAAAACACGTGCCAGAAAAAACACAGCCAACCCCAACACCACATTCCACGGATTGATTAAAGCTTCCAATCCATGCCAGGAACTGGCCCAGCTACTGATAACCGGCATAAACTCATTGGTAATATTCTCTTTACGTACATAAAAGCCAGAACCATTGAAAAAGGTAGCAACAGCTCCACCTAAAAGCACAGGACCTATTATCCCATTAATCACCAGAAATGTACGATAGGTTTTCTTTCCCAGTAAATTTCCTGCTTTAGATTGAAATTCATAACTCACAGCCTGAAGTACAAAACTAAATAAAATAATCATCCAGAGCCAATAAGCACCGCCAAAACTAGTGCTGTAAAAAAGCGGAAAAGAAGCAAAAAATGCACCGCCAAAAGTAACCAATGTAGTAAAAGTAATTTCCCACTTACGGCCGGTAGAATTCATCATCATCTGACGTTGTTCTTCTGTTTTGCCTAAACTAAAAAGCATAGAGTTCCCTCCTTGTACAAAAAGTAAAAACACCAATAAAGCAGCTAACAGAGATATAATAAACCACCAATAGTGCTGTAAAAATATATAGGTTGTATCCATAATTTTAATAGTTAAGTAAATACATTGAATGCTTATTTTATAGCAGGCCCTTTTTTAATTGCCCGTACTACAATTCCAATTCCTGCAATCAGCAAAATTGTAAAAATAGCAAGGAAAATAAAGAACGTAGTTTGTACAGAACTGTAATGTAGCCTTGAAACTGCTGACGATAAAGGTAATAAGTCCTGAATAGCCCAGGGCTGACGTCCGCATTCGGCTACTATCCATCCGGCATGTCCGGCCAGATACCCAAGAGGAATGGTAAAAAGAGCCACATAGTGTAGCCAACGCATTTCAGTGAATTTCTTTTTATAAATGAGGAAAATAATCAAAGCAAAAAGCCCTATAAAATATAACCCTAAAATTACCATTACCCGGAAAGCATAAAAATTCAAAGGTACATCAGGTACTAAATCATGGGGGTCTTTAATATAACCATACCCGAAATAAGGAGCATTTTCTTTTAATATGGCTTCATACTTTTCGCTTTTCTCCGTATCACCTGTCTTTTTTGCTTCCCGATAGTTACTTAAAGCATGAATGGCTAGTTTTCCTTTTTCTATTTTTTCTTCGGCAGATAAGGCAATTGTTCCATCACTCAATTCATAACCACCTTCAATAATATTTTTTATTCCGGGTACGTACCCGTTCCAGGTTCTATCTGCCAGCAGGGAGAGTAGATGGGGAATCTCAAAACGGAAAAGAAAAGGATCAACTCCATCATCATAGGTTTTCTTGGCAGGAGATAATACTCCGATTCCAACCAGCCCTATCCCATTTCCACCTTCATATAACCCTTCCGCAGCGGCTAATTTCATGGGTTGGGTTTTTGCAACTAAGTGTCCTGAAGAGTCCCCTGTTACAGCTACTAATATAGAAGCTACCAAGCCAAAAATGGCACCTACTTTTATACTTGCCATTGCAAAGTCCTGATTACGTTTTTTGATAAGAAACCAGCAACCTACTCCTACTACAAAAACAGCCCCCAGTACCCATCCGCTCAATACGGTATGGAAAAACTTAACCACTGCCACCGGTGAAAGTGCTACCGCAGCAAAATCTACCATTTCATTTCTCACGGTATCCGGATTAAATTCCATACCAATCGGATGTTGCATCCATGCGTTGGCTACCAGAATCCACCAGGCAGATAAGGTAGCACCAAGTCCTGTTAACCAGTTGGCAACCAGGTGAAACCTTTTACTCACTTTTTCCCACCCAAAGAAAAGGACAACAATAAAAGTAGCTTCCAGGAAAAATGCCAGAATCGCTTCTATAGCCAGGGGAGCACCAAATATATCACCTACAAACCAGGAATAATTACTCCAGTTAGTTCCGAACTCAAACTCCATAATAAGTCCGGTAGCTACGCCGATTGCAAAATTAATTCCAAATAGTTTTATCCAGAATTTGGTTGTATTTTTCCAGAAAACTTTTCCGGTTTTATAATAAATAGTTTCCATAATAGCCATAATAATGGCAAGTCCAAGTGTAAGCGGAACAAAAATCCAGTGGTAAATAGCTGTAAGGGCAAACTGCGCTCTCGACCATTCAATTAAAGAAGCATCAATAGTTTCAATCATAAATATTATTTTAAAGTTTACTCGGTTAATCCTCTATTAATAAATTCATCTGTTACAAACTCTGATTTATTTTCTTTTATTCATTCCTAAGTTAAAAAGTCAGGAAAAAAATGATAGAAAGAATAGAAAACATGAAGAAAAATTTTAATAATATGAATGCCTACAGTGTTTTTCCTGATGTCATCCGTTTAAAACCCCTTCAAGGAAGAAGTTCCATACATGCAGGAAAACATTTTTTTGCATAAATAGTAAGAATTTAAAGTTATGGTTTATTACAAATTTAACAAATTCATAGATACACTCCAAACATTTATAGATAAAATTTAACTCTATTTCTATTCTTATTTACTATGAACATACGAATAGTTAATTTTGTTGTAACAAAAAAAATAAATATGAGAAAAAAATGGTTTTTGGCTAGCTTAGCAATCATACTTATTAACACTCCAATTCAGGCACAGCAAGATACAATATACGCATGGGACTTAGAAAGCTGTATTGAGTATGCGTTACGGGAAAATATTCAGATTAAGCGCAGCCGTATTGCTTTTGAAGAAAGCAGGGAAGATACCAAAACCGCAGAAGCTGCCCTATTTCCCGATCTTTCTTTTTCCACCAGCCAAAGTTATTCCAATCAACCCTGGATAGACGGTAACACCGGAGACAGAAACACCTACAGTGGTAGTTATGGATTAAATACCTCCTGGACGGTATATAATGGTGGAAGAAGACTTCAAACCATTGACCAACAGAAAATACAAGACCGGATTGCCCTTTTTAATATTGCACAGACTGAAAATACCATTGAAGAAGCCATTGCTCAGGCTTATATACAAATTCTCTATGCGTATGAATCTGTCATGACTATCGAAAATACGGTAGAAGTTTCATTGGCACAGGTAGAAAGAGCAAGGCAACTCTTTGAAATCGGAATTTTAGCACGCAGTGACGTTGCCCAGTTAGAAGCACAATACAGCAACGATAAATATTCACTTATCAGTGCCCAGACGGCTTTGCGCTCTTACAAACTACAATTAAAACAACTGCTTGAACTTCAGGGAGAAGAAGATATAGAAGTGGTTATACCCGAAATAGATGATTCGGAGATACTAATCCCCTTACCTTCAAAAACAGATGTATATGCAGCCGCACTTGCCTTACGACCGGAAATACAAGGAAGTTTGTTATCCGTAGAATCTTCTCATATGAGTATCGGAATTGCACGGTCTGCCTATATGCCCACCATTAGTTTAAGTGCAGGGTTAGGAACAGGACACAATACCACTTCTGACTTTTCATTTACCAACCAAATAAAAAACCGCTGGAATGAAAGCATAGGAGTTACTCTTTCACTTCCTATTTTTAATAACCGTCAGACCAAAAGTGCTGTTAACAAAGCGAAACTAGCCTATGAAGACAGTAAACTGAGTTATCTGAATGAACAAAAAAATCTTTATAGCACGGTAGAAAACCTTTGGTTGGATGCCACTGCTGCACAAGAACGTTTTGTGGCCGCATTAGAGAAACTGAACAGCTCAAAAATAAGTTACGAACTGGTAAGTGAACAGTTTGATGTAGGGTTGCGAAATACCGTGGAGTTGCTGATTGAAATGAACAACGTATTATCCGCTCAACAGGAAGTGTTGCAAGCTAAGTACTCGGCAGTTTTAAACATTCAGCTATTGCGTTTCTATCAGGGAGAAAACATCGAATTATAAAAATATACAATAATACATCCTTTATATGAATAAAAAGAGAATCATTATCATCGCTATTTTGCTGATTCTGGTTGGTGGTGCTATCTGGTATTTCTTTGGTCGGACAAAAAAGTATAAAATTACGTATGAAACGGTAGAGGTAACCCGCGGAAACGTAAGTACTTCCATTACCGCAACAGGTACCGTAGAACCCATAACACAAGTGGAAGTCGGTACACAGGTATCCGGTATTGTCAACAAAATCTACGTAGATTACAATACTCCTGTAACCAAAGGACAAGTGATTGCCGAACTCGACAAAACCAATCTTTTGAATGAGTATGCTTCCCAACAAAGTAGTCTGGCAACAGCAAAGGTTGAATATGAATATCAACAGGCAAACTATAATAGATATAAATCATTGTATGACAGGGAACTGATTTCTGCCAACGATTACGAATTAGCTTATTATAGTTTCCAGCAAGCAAAAAATTCCTACGATATCAGCCGGAATAACCTGGCAAAAGCAGAAACCAACTTAGGATATGCCACCATCTACTCTCCTATAGACGGAGTAGTTTTAAGTAAAGAAGTAGAAGAAGGGCAAACGGTAGCTGCTTCCTTCAGTACACCTACTCTTTTTACCATTGCTCAGGATTTAACCCAGATGCAGGTAGTAGCCAACGTAGATGAAGCCGATATAGGCGGAGTAGAAGTAGGCCAGCGCGTAGAGTTCAACGTAGATGCTTATCCGAACGATATTTTTCAGGGAGACGTAACTCAGGTAAGACAAGAAGCAACAGTAACGAATAATGTAGTTACCTATGAAGTAATTATTAACTCTCCTAATCCGGATTTAAAACTAAAACCGGGCTTAACGGCCAATGTCACTATTTATACATTAGAAAGAAATAACGTTTTAACCGTTCCTGCAAAAGCTTTACGTTTTACACCGGAAACACCGTTAATTGGTCCGGAAGATGAAATTATTGATGCCGAAGGAAAACATAAACTCTGGACCCGTGAAGAGAGAACGTTTATTGCTCATCCGGTAGAAATAGGGGTAACTAATGGTTCACGTACGGAAATTGTTTCCGGAATTGCCGAAGGAACTTATGTAATTACAGATGCGATAGTAGGGCAAATGCCCGGGGAATCTGCTGCACCTGCGAACGGAAACGGAAATGGAAACCAGGAAAATAACCCATTCATGCCGGCACGTCCGGGTGGTAGAAGATAAATGCCATGAGTAAACCAATCATACAACTTGAAAATATAAGACGTGACTTTATCGTTGGTGACGAAGTTGTACATGCGTTGAGAGGTGTTACATTTACCATATCCGAAGGCGAATTTGTTACCATCATGGGAACATCCGGTTCGGGAAAAAGTACATTATTGAATATTTTAGGATGTCTGGACACTCCTACTTCGGGAGAATACTATCTGGATGGTATCTCCGTACGCAAAATGGGAAGAGCCGAACGCGCGGTATTACGAAACCGTAAAATAGGCTTTGTATTTCAAAGCTATAACCTATTGGCAAAGACCACAGCGATTGATAATGTAGAATTACCCCTTATGTATAATGCTTCCGTCTCGGCAGCAGAACGAAGGGAACGCGCAATAGCAGCCTTAAACGATGTGGGACTGGGTGACCGTTTGATGCACAAATCCAATCAGATGTCGGGAGGTCAAATGCAACGTGTGGCAATTGCAAGGGCATTGGTAAACAATCCGGCTGTAATTCTGGCAGATGAAGCAACTGGAAACTTAGATACACGTACCTCCTTTGATATATTGGTTCTTTTTCAGAAACTGCATGCCGAAGGAAGAACCATTATATTTGTTACCCACAATCCGGAAATAGCTCATTACAGCGGACGCAATATCGTTTTACGGGATGGGCAGGTAATTGAAGATACAGTTAATTCAAACATCTTATCGGCAGCCGAAGATCTGGCTAAACTTCCGGTAGAGAATGATTAGCCTATACGATTGGTAACCAAAATATTGTTTCATTTTTTATAAATATCAGTTCGTTTATTTATCAATAGAAAATATTTCGGATAGTAAACAGGAAACCACTCTATCCACTCGTATAGGAAAACTGAACAAATAAAACAAGTTATATGAATTTTGTCAATCTATTTAAAATAGCACTTCGGGCATTAAACAATAACAAGATGCGTGCCTTCCTCACGATGTTGGGGATTATTATCGGTGTAGCATCTGTAATTACCATGCTGGCAATCGGACAAGGCTCTAAACGTAGTATTCAGTCGCAGATAAGCGAAATGGGGTCAAACCTCATTACCATAAGACCCGGTGCTGATATGCGGGGAGGTGTAAGACAGGATGCCGGCAGTATGCAAACCCTTAAGTTAGAAGATTACCAGGCTATAAGAGACGATGCGGTATATGTTTCGGCCATCAGTCCGGTAGTAAGCTCATCCGGTCAGATAATTTATAAATCCAATAATGCCCGTTCTACACTTTATGGTGTGAATGACGATTACCTCACAATCCGACAGCTTTCCCTGGCAGACGGAGATATTTTTACGGATCAGGATATTCTTTCTTCTTCCAAAGTATGTTTGGTAGGACAAACCGTGGTAGACAATCTTTTTCCGGGCGGAGAAGATCCTGTCGGGCAGGTAATCCGGTTTAATTCCATCCCATTCCGTATTATCGGAGTATTAAGTCCAAAAGGCTACAATACATTTGGTATGGACCAGGACGATTTAATTCTTGCTCCCTATACCACCATAATGAAACGTGTATTGGCTGTTACCTACCTACAAAGTATTGTTTGTGCAGCCCTTACCGAAGACATGAGCGAAGAGGCGATTGAAGAAATTACCGGGATTCTACGCCGGAACCATAAACTAAAAGACACAGACGATGATAATTTCACCATCCGTTCCCAGCAGGAATTGAGTGAAACACTTTCCAGTACAACCAACCTGATGACTATTCTTCTGGCCTGTATTGCAGGGATTTCACTGGTGGTAGGAGGAATTGGAATTATGAACATTATGTATGTAAGTGTAACGGAACGCACCAAAGAAATAGGTTTGCGAATGAGTGTGGGAGCACGTGGAATTGATATTCTTGCCCAGTTCCTGATAGAGGCCATACTGATAAGTGTGACAGGCGGAATCATAGGAGTTATTATTGGTGTCGGAGCCTCCTGGTTGGTAAATGAAATTGCCCATTGGCCTATTGCAATTCAGCCCTGGAGTGTAGGATTAAGTTTTGCCGTATGTACTGTGACCGGTGTGTTTTTCGGATGGTATCCGGCACGTAAAGCCGCTAACCTCGACCCGATTGATGCCATTCGGTATGAATAATAAAAAGATAAAGCCAGAGGGTGGGAATTTTTCCCTGCCTGGCTTTATGCTAACTGGTCAGCACCTTAATATCCCCGTAAGAATCCGGTTCAGTAAAAAATAAGACCATAGAAAAGTCATTTTCGGAGATTCACAAAATAAGCCGGAACGCTTATAACTGCTAAAAAAAAATTATCTTTGTCAAAATGAAAACACCGACTAAAAAGAAGCGCTATCTGCTGGTTCTTATTCATATAATAGGTTGGGCTTTTGTGCTGTTAATGCCTTTCTTTGTTGAATTTAGTAACGAAGGATTAAGCTGGAAAGAATATCTTCACCGCTTGTCTTTTCTCCTCTATTTCCTGGCCATATTTTATATCAATTATGTATATCTGATAGACAAGTATCTTTTTAAAAGAAAAGTACGGCAATATATTGCTATCAATCTATTATTGGTAGCCATAGGAAGTATAAGTATTCATTTAACACGTGAGAAAGGTAGAGTAAGAAATAAGATTGAAAATGTTTCTGAAGTTAACAGGAGAGAAGAAAGGAAAGAGGAAAAAAAGGATTCTATTTTTGTAAAGAGCGAAAAACGTTCCGGACCCGATAAAGAAATCGGTCGTTTTGCCCCTCCCCCTCCTATGGATATGTTTCCCCCTTCAAAAAAAGGAGGTGAACGTCCTGATAAAATTATTTTTGTATTTATTTTCAGGAGTATTTTTTCGTTGGTTTTAATCGTAGGATTGGCTGTGGCCATAAAAATAACCGGTAGATGGTATGAAGATGAAGCAGCACGCAATAAACTCGAAAAAAGCAAAACTGAAGCAGAGTTGAAAAATCTGAAAAACCAGATTAATCCCCACTTTTTACTCAATACACTTAATAATATTTACGCGCTCATCGCTTTTGATTCGGATAAAGCGCAACAAGCTGTGCAAGACCTGAGTAAATTGCTGCGTTATGTACTCTATGAGAATCAGGAAAAGTTTGTACCGCTTACCCGTGAAGTAGAATTTATAAGAAATTATATTGAACTGATGAAAATCCGCTTAACCAACCATATTTCCGTTACTACTACTTTTAATATTACAAAGAACAGTACAACTTGCATAGCTCCCCTCATTTTTATTTCATTGATTGAAAATGCGTTTAAACACGGAGTCTCTCCTACTGCGAATAGCTTTATTGATATTATGCTGGAAGAAACAAATGAAGGGAAAATTATCTGCCGGATAACCAATAGTTATCATCCCAAAACAGAAACAGACAAAAGCGGAAGCGGTATAGGTCTGGAGCAGGTAAGCAAACGCCTGGAGCTGCTTTATAAAGGGCGTTATATCTGGCATAAAGGAGTATCGGAAACCGGAACCGAATATTGTTCACTATTAATTATCAATCCATTGGAAAATGATGGAGCAACCGACGAAAATCAAGAAGTAGTATGACATTAACCTGTGCTATTGTAGATGATGAGCCTTTGGCGCTCACTCTTTTGGAAAGTTATGTACGCAAAACTCCTTTTCTGGAATTGAAAGGAAAGTACTCAAGTGCGGTTCAGGCAATGAACGAACTACCTGATAATGAAGTAAACCTGCTTTTTCTCGATATTCAGATGCCCGAATTAAGTGGTATTGATTTCTCGAAAATGGTAAATCCCAACACCCGCATTATTTTTACTACTGCTTTTAACCAATATGCTTTGGATGGATACCGGGTAAATGCCCTGGATTATTTGCTCAAACCCATCAACTACGCAGAATTTCTGGAAGCTTCTAACAAAGCGCTTCATTGGTTCACACTTACAGAAAAAGCAAATACTGAGTTGTCTTCTCCCTCCTCATCTACAGGAGAGGAAATAGATAGTATTTTTGTGAAAAGTGAGTATAAACTTATTCAGATTAAACTGGATGAAATTTTGTATATAGAGGGCTTTAAAGATTACATAAAGATATATACCGAGAACCAACCCAAACCTGTCCTTACTTTATTGTCCATGAAAAGTATAGAAGATATGCTTCCGGGAGGTAAGTTTCTTCGCATACACCGTTCGTTTATCGTACAAAAGAGTAAAATAAGAACCATTGAGCGTAACCGCATTGTGTTTGGTAAAGTTTATATTCCGGTTGGTGACAGTTATAAGAAAGAGTTTCAGGAATTTTTAAATGCAAGGAGTTTATAAAATTTCTAAAAAATAACTAATTTTATAGGATTTATTTGGTGATTTGTAGAAGTTCTATTATATTTGTTCGTTATTACTTAGAAATAAGTTCTTAGATATAAAAAGTAATAAGATATATTTGAAAATATAAAAGCTTTTTTCCGGAAAAATAGAATTATGAATATACTTTCCAAACTGCCAATTATTAATAATTATATTTACATATAAAGGATAAAATTATCTTTTACAGGTTTTTTTTAGAAAAGGCTCTTCCGGGAAGAGTCTTTTTTTTATTTTACAAAATCGCATTTTTTACTTCATTTTTAATATTTCATCACTTGAGATGAAATTTTTCATCTCCGGAGTTGATTTTCTCCATCACCTGACATGAAATAATTCATGTCAGGTGATGAATGAATTTTGTATGGATTTTTGAATAAAATGCTCGTTTTTTCTTGTTATTTTACATATAAAGGAAGAAACCTAAAAAAATCAAGAGAGCAGAAAGAAAAATAATAAGATTAATTAATAATGAATTATCAGGACAAATAAAAACGGTTATTTTGTTGCTGAATCAGAAAAACGGGTTATATCTTTTTCTTTTTTAAAGTCAGCTCTTTCAATTCTTTCAGTGAGCCGTTAAATATATTCAGATCTACTTTTTCGGGTATACCGGGTACGATGCCCACATCTGTGTGTTGCCAGAAATTCCATTCTCCTTCATATTGCACGGAATCTACATAATAATGGGCTATCCAATAGGGATAGGTGTTAAATATAGAGTCGTTCAGGTAGCGTGTTTTAAACCGGTAAGAAGTATAGAGAATGGGCTTAACCTGATAATGGGCTTCTATGGTATCCAGCCAGATGCGAATATCTTTTTTTATTTCGTGGGGTTTTTTCTTACCTAATATTTCAATATCGAGCACAGGAGGAAGATCTCCTTCTTCGAGTTTTACAGTATTTATGTAAAATTCTGCTTGTTTAAGCGGAGGAGTAGAGGGATTGTAAAAATGATAGGCTCCCCGTATAAATCCATGCTGGCGGGCAGCTTCAAAATTACGCTCAAATGTATGGTCGTTTAAATCGCCACCTTCGGTAGCTTTCATAAATACAAATTGAATCGGATATCGGTCTGATTGAGCAATTTTAATCATTTCCCAATCAATATCTCCCTGGTAATGGGAAATATCTATTCCGTGGGTCTGGTAACCGAATGGCATACATATTCCATATTCTCTAAACCCGTAGCAGGGTTTCCAACGATAAGAATAGGGCCTTATAAACCAATAATAAAATATACCTGAGAAAAACAAGACAATTAAACAGGCAACAGAAATCACTATCCACCGGGAAGATGAACCCGATAGTGGCATGCTCTTCTGGTTCCTGTTTTTCCCTTTACGGGAAGAAGTAGAAGCTGTTTTCTTTTTTACAGGAGGAGCTTGTTTTTTTCCGGAAGTGTTAACCACCTTTATAGGGGTTTTTTTTGCCATATAAAATTCTGTTAGCTTGTATCATTAACAACTCAACGTATGCAAATGATTTAAAATTAATCGTTTTTATATCAAAATCAAGAACTTAGTTTGTAATAATCTCCTAACATCTATTTATATGTATAGGTGTGTTTTGCATCAAAATGAATGTTGTTAGTTCAAAAATACAAAAAAAATGTCTCCCGGAAACGATTCGGGAGACAATCTTTTTATAGAGGGTTAAATTTGTTATTTACCTTGTTCTAAAAGTAAAGTTTTAGTAGGTTGATCGCATACTTCAGTAGGACCGAAATACTGAATAGGGCCCGGATATACATAATCGGTTACTTCTGCCCATTCTTCACGTTGGGAAGCGAATTGACAGAAAGGTTTGCCATCCAGTTTAACCAATGCTTTCTGAATCACAGGTTTCATTTCTCCATGACGGCGTTCCATATTCATCATCATAGTAATGGGCACCCCTCCTGCTATCCACTCTTCTGCCGGAGCAGTGGTGTTGCGCACGGAAGACATGTAACCGGTTTTTCCTGCTGCAATCAGCATAGAAGCGGTATAGCCTAATGAGTAACAGTAATCGGCATCATAATTGGAAGGAGCTGCACATCTTCCTTCATAGCCAAAGAAGTGATGTTGGGCAGCAAATTTTCCTACGTATTTTCCTTCTTCTTTCCACTGGGCCAGTTTTACGGCTACCATATCACTCAACAATTTTTCTGTTTCTATCAACGATACTTGTACGTTTCCGTGGGGGTCACGGTCAAGCGTTAACTGGCGTGCTACATCTTCCGGAAGACTTGCGTATATTTCGGCATTATCTTTAGAAAGTTTGGAAATAATGTATTCGCGTTGATGTGATTTTTTAATATGGGAAAACTCAGTATTGTCAGCTAAGAAATCGTTCAGTTCTGCAATCAGGCGTTTCATAGCCGGAATAAACTCAATGAGCCCTTCCGGAATCAGCACAGTTCCGAAATTATTTCCCTGGGCAGCACGGTTGGCCACAATTTGTGCGATGTAAGTCACTACATCATCCAAAGACATATTTTTAGCTTCTACTTCTTCAGAAACGATACAAACATTGGGCTGGGTTTGCAAGGCACACTCCAGTGCAATGTGCGAAGCCGAACGTCCCATCAGTTTAATGAAATGCCAATATTTACGGGCAGAGTTACAGTCTCTTTGTATATTACCAATCACTTCGGAATAGACTTTACATGCTGTATCAAAACCAAAAGATGTTTCAATCATCTCATTTTTCAGATCACCGTCAATCGTTTTCGGGCATCCGATTACCTGGACTCCATATTTTTTAGCTGCGTAGTACTCTGCCAATACACAAGCATTGGTGTTGGAGTCGTCTCCTCCGATAATAACCAGTGCTTTAATATCGAGTTCTTTCAGAATTTCATATCCTTTTTCAAATTGCTCGGTAGTTTCCAGCTTGGTACGTCCGGAACCAATGATATCAAATCCACCCGTATTGCGGTATTCATCAATGATATCCGAAGTCAACTCCATATAATTGTGGTCTACCAGACCGCCTGGACCTAAAATAAACCCATATAGCTTACTGTCTTTATTGAGCGTTTTAATTCCATCAAATAAACCCGAAATAACGTTGTGTCCGCCGGGGGCTTGTCCACCGGATAAGATTACTCCTACATTCATTGCCGGATATTGAGTGGCTTCTTCAGTCGTAACAAACTGAATTAAAGGCATACCATACGTATTAGGAAATAACTCTTTAATGGCCTCCTGATCGGCTACGGACTGAGTAGCCTCTCCTTCACATGGTTTTACGGCTCCTTTTAAAGCTTTGGGTAGTTTAGGCTGATAAGCAGCTCTTGCAATTTGTAAAGCACTTTTAGTCATTTTACTTTAAAATATAAGGTGTTAGTAATTTTTTCAGTATTAAGTATTAAGCGAATGCAAATTTCGTTCTTTTTTTCGAGAAATAAAAACTTCAAAAAAAGAAATTCCCGCTCCTTTAATTTATTCCTGAATAGCATATTCCGGTTAACCGGATATAAATAGATTAGCAAGAAAGGATTTAGTTTGAATTTAAATGTATTTTATAAATTCTATTAAAACAGGATTTGGGAATCTTAGTGTATGTTTCTTATACAAATGGATATGAATAAACATATATTTCATTGCTTTATGACAACAGAATATCAATTTTTTTTTAATAATATAAAGGCCTATCGCAGTAAACGTAATGTTTACCTTTTAGTTGAGTTTATGGATAAAGGAGTGTTTATACCTGTTATTTTTAACTTTATCTCCCT
>Ga0192240_10617_pt1 | contig 13186 bp, 10 predicted proteins | sample Koala_Koa27_H3_FD_131237 | JGI IMG/M metagenome (GOLD analysis project Ga0192240, IMG submission 131237) | Enriched cells from koala feces incubated with labeled cellulose particles, San Francisco Zoo, California, United States - Koala_Koa2-7_H3 ...
ATAATGGTCCATTCTCAACTTACGTAACCGTCATTGGCTACTTGGACACCGTGGTGAATGCCCTCCGCCAGATCTTCGGCGAATACGCGGTCAGTGCGGTGGGAACGCCCCGCCATAATCTCGATCGATTCCGAGCCTACGTCGTCGGCCGCATGGCGTCGCGGATTGCCGACACCCGCATCGCCCGTGTCATCGCCGCCGGTTTCAATGCCACCATGGCGTTGTACGCCTTCTGCGATGTCAAGCCGTATCCTAGGGTGGCTGCTTCGGCATCTGGGCCGGTCAGGACACGCGGGACAACGTTGCTGGTAACAATTATCGGGCCGGCGATCTTATCATCTGGTACATGCGTTTTACCGACGGTCGACGAGTGTTCTACTGTATGCTTCGGCATGCGACTACACCCGGGGTTACACCAATTCAAATGGCCTCACGACCGAATACGAGCCCGACAACATCGCTCAACCATATTCCGCCACTTGCCTGCGATTTTACCGCTGAAACGTCCAAACCTTCCATCGTGACTTTTTTAAGTCATACTATTGGCGAAAACGGATGGAAATGGCGCGTCCTGCGGAGAGAAAATGGCTCATGGGGAATAGTTTGCGTGTATGGACAGCCGCTCCCAATTATAGCCTTGTATTTTAGGTGTCTAAGTTATCCATGTTCCTTCAGATATTATAATCACACAAGAATTAATGGTAATCGTTTGATTTTTGTGAAAGTAATCGTCACTATCGATATGGAGTAGCCTCTAGTTTGGACTCTGACATCATCCGCGAAACAGGGGAAATCCATCCTCATTGCAGAGGAGCTTATTCACAAACGCCCCAAAATAATGTACAATGTTTTCTGCCATTCGAAACTGTTTAATCTACGTGTTTATATACTTTTAGGTCGCTAGTCAATGCCGATTCGTTTAAAAGACCGGCACTGCCCGAAAAATCGCAAGGCTGTGTACTAATGAGCGTAAGAATCCACCAATTGCAGTATTTGTACGACGCGTCACGTATATATCGTACCTTGTCCCCCCCCCTTAAGGCGTGAATTCTGGGGAATTCTGGCCATGCAAACGGTGACAGCCATACTGGAATCGTCGACGATCATTGTCATTACCCTATTCATAACAAGCATATCGTCTCCTGATATGCTTCGACAGGGAAGAACCATGCAGTGGCTTTTTTCCCTGCTTCCTGATTATTACGTCATGAGGCTGCAGGGCGACCGGACCCTTTCTTGTGCGATGTGTCTTGTCGTTTTCCTGTTCATCGCTCTAAAGAACATCATGACCGGACTTACGATGTCGCGTACAACCTTATTTTCGGAACGTTTGGGGTTGTTTATCAGTCGGGAAACATACTCTCGCTTTTTTTACAAGGATTATATCTGGCATATTTCCCCCGAGGCAAGCGACGTTTTGTGGCGTCTTAGTAATCGCGTCCACTTGACGGCGATGACTACAGCCATCCTTCAATTTTGTGGGTATTCGATCTGCTGCCTATTCATGACAATTTCCCTTTTTTCCTTTGAACCCCACATGACCCTTGTCATTGGCATTACCTTCGCCGTTGTTAGTTATGCAACATACAAGGGAGTTCGTTTGCGCATCGATCACGCGGGCACCTCCCTGAACGAAATCAGCGCAAGGGAAAACCGGGCTGTCAGCCTGGCGACCCGCGGCGTTCGCGAAATCATCATTTATCAGAAGCAGCCTGTCTTTATCGAAAACATTGTCAAGGCGATTCGCGACGAAATGCCCTATAAATCGTTTCTTGCGTTCGCTGGTTCTCTTCCGGCATGGCTGCTTGAGGTGTCGGGTTTTGGCGCCATTTTGAGCGTGATGGTCTATTTCTCATCCATAGGCCGACCCCTACCGGAGATCATCTCTTCTATCTCCATGCTGTTTCTTTCCGCTTGGCGCCTATTACCGTCGGTGAGCCGATGCATGGGGTTAGCAGTCGCCATACGGGGCTTGCGTGCTATGGCGATGTCTTGCCTGGAGCTTCTGGAAAGTTTTACCTGCGAACGCCCCGGTGAAATGGAGTCTACGGACCCTAATTTCCACTTTGAGCATTTCTTAGATTGTTCTGGTGTCTGTTTCCGGTACCCGCATGCGCCCGAAGAATGTCTCCACGATGTGACCATGCGAGTGGAAAAGGGGGAAAGTGTCGGATTGATTGGCCCATCCGGGGCGGGTAAAAGTACGCTGGCGATGTTATTGGCAGGTCTACTTACTCCCGCCTCCGGTGATTTTCTCGTTGATGGCCAGCCACTTGATGGTAGCAGCAGGGCCGCCTATAGACGTACCATCGGGTTCGTTCCGCAAACGCCATTACTATTTCCCGGAACGATAGCCGATAACGTTGCTCTTAGCAAGTGGGGTGAAGAGTACGCCCGGGAAAAAGTTGAAATCGCCTGCATAAATGCTGCGATGGATTTTATCCATAGCGATCATAGGGGCATCGACTTTCCCATCGGCGAAGGGGGCCAAGGCTTATCCGGCGGTCAGGCCCAACGAGTATCGATCGCGCGGGCGCTATTTAACGATCCCGAGATCCTTATCCTGGACGAGGCCACCAGCTCCCTCGATCAAGGCAATGAGAATATTATCGCCTCAACCATACACCAACTCAAGGGCAGAATTACCACCATCATCATCGCCCATCGCCTTACCACTGTTGAACAATGCGACCGTCTAATCTGGATGGATGGCGGACGCATTGTCGCAGACGGGTTAACCCAGGATGTTTTACCCGCTTACAAGGATCACATGAGAAGCCACAGTGGAACGTCCGGTTTCTAGTTGGGACTTTGCACTTTCCATCAAATTCGCAAAAATATTAGTGCTCTCATTTATAACAGTATCTCCATGTAGTATCGTGGCCCATTTGGGACGCGGCAGCATGTTTTGTTCAACATGCTCATCCGTTCCTGCGAGAAGCATATCTCGTAGACGGCCACGAACGGAGCCGCGCGCTTTGGACGGATCCACTGGTCCGCACTTCTACTTCTTCCACGCCGGTATTCTCCCCCTTTGAAATTCTGTCCGATTTCCCTATCGCCACAGGTACATTGACCGAGGTGGAAGCGAAAGGTGTCAAGCTTGAAATATTGGCAGAGGCTCTGGAGGTGGAAGTGCCGCTTGGCCAATAACGCGATTGTGGCGAAGCTGGAGAAGCGCATTTAAGCCGATGTCCGGCAGCAACCGGGCTATGTGGAGTTTTCGTCTATCATGGGTTTTCTTTACAGAGCCGCCATCCTCCTTTCGGTCATTGGCGATGTCAAGCGCTTCGAGGACGAGGGAAAGTTGGCGTTTTACGATGGGATTGTGCCCCGGGCATCCGACTTGAATGGGACGGAGCAAAGGGGGCAAATAACTAAGCGCGGTTTCAAACTGTCACGCATGGCGCTGGTGCAGTGCGGGCTCATCGCACACAATTACATCCCGTTTCTGGCTGCCTATTGCGAGCGATTGGAGCGGAAGAAGGGCGGCGGCAAGGCTAATACTGCTCTGGTCCGTAACTCCCAAAATAATGTATAGGATGCTTCGGAATGGGTGGGCATTTGGAGAATTAGCGGCCTACTGGCATAAGGACGGGACAACTCCCGTATGGTCGAAGGACGGGGCGAAGAAGTACGCAGCTTCGTAGCGCGAATTATTGCTTCACGCCAAGACCGGGAAAAGGAATAGGGCGTCCTGACGGTCGACGCTTTTATTTGCTTTCGCGAAAAGGTAGGCCGCGGACCAGTCCGCGAATTGCTTGGCACCGGCACAAAGAAGCCCAGTTCCTCATCCCCAAAGCCACCAGGGAACTGATGGCCAGGCGACGCGCCCTCTGGTAATTCCGCTCCTGCTTGAAAGCCAACCTGGTCCTGGCGAAGATTTTTTTCGAAGGCGTAGAGTCAACTATTCCCGCAGTTTTTTTCAAGACATGGCGTGACTAATCGTTAAAGCGAAAACCCAGCGGCGACCGCATCGTTTCGGAACATTTTCACCGTATCAAGTGAAAGCTCGTCCAGATTTTTGCCGACTGTCGTCAGTTTGGCTAAAATGCTATGGGTGACGGTGATGATGTGGCAATTTATCCGATCCGCCTGGAAAATATTCAACACTTCCCGCGGCGAGGCCCAGAGAATCTCCTGTTGTGGATGAGGAGCCACTATTTCAACCGCTCGCGCTATTAGTGGAACAGGATCTAAACCAGTGTCTGCAATGCGTCCTGCGAAAATCGAAACGAACGTGGATGGACCGCTGGCCGCGGCTTCGCTGACGGCTTTGACCTGCTCTAAGGTCATCAGGGCAGTTATATTTAGTTTGACCCCGGAGTCGGCCAACTTCCGTATCAGGGGACAGGCGGACTCTCCCCGGGTGTTGGTAATGGGAATCTTCACATAAACATTTTTACCCCAAGCCGCGATCTTCAAGGCCTGTCTTCGCATTTCATCAAAGTCATCCGAAAAGACTTCGAATGAAAGCGGCTTGTCCGGAATATCCTGTAATATTGACCGAGCGAACTTTTCGTAATCAGTGATTCCGGCCATGTGCATAAGCGTTGGATTAGTCGTGAAGCCGCTTATCCATGGTTTGGTATATAGTCGCAACATACCGTCCCGATCCGCACCATCGGCGAAGATTTTAATGCGGAGATTATCTATGGTGGTCATTTACTTTCCCATTCGTCATGCCTGCAGCAGTAAGAATATGCCGGGAAGCTTCGCCAACGTCCGTGCAGACAAAATCCGGAGTCGGGTTAATGGCGTCACCGGTCGGCGGATTACGCACAAATACGGTTCTACATCCAACCGCGTATCCGGCAGCGATATCCGTCTTCCTGTCGCCGACCATCCAGCAATTTGCTAATTCAAGGCCCCATTTCTTTGCGGCTGCGATAAGCATTCCCGGTTTTGGTTTGCGGCAGCTACAGCCGTCCAGAGTATCGTGCGGACACATGAACAAATCGTCAAGTTCAAGTTCCGTAGAGACTTTAAGATTCATCGCCATAACATTTTCCACGCTGCGAGTTCCCCTGGCGATATCGGGCTGATTGGTCACGCAAATGCAGAGGAATCCCGCCCGCCGCAATCTTTGAACTGCCTCAGCTGCGGTCGGGATAAGGACAAGACTGTGCGCGTCGGCGGGTGGACAGTCGATCCCGTCAACGTAAACAGTTTCGTTCAATACACCGTCCCGGTCAAGAAAAACCGCTCTACTTTTCATTTTGCCACTGACTCCCACTTGGTGGCCTGGGTTTTAAGCGTCGGGTGCGAGACGAGCAGGTGGCATACGAGGGAGTGAAACGACTCAGTCTGCGGTGTGATATGATTTTGATTGACCACGGGAACAATCACCACGGCATCGGCGTGCTTAGCGGTGTATCCACCGTCTCGGCCGACGATGCCGACGATTTTAGCTCCCCTATCTTTCGCCAACTTCACCGCTTCAACGATGTTTGCGCTGACATTTCTTTCCGCATCACCGCCGCCGACAGAGAGAATAAGCAGACAATCCTTGTCGCTGAGGCGGGAGGTGACGAGCCAGGCTGTGAATACGGTATGCCAGCCTTCGTCATTGGTCCGGGCTGTTTGCTCCGAGACGTTGTCCAGAGGAAAATAAGCCTCGAACCCGGCCAGTTTCCGAAAATCATTCACCGCGTGCGACGCAGACCCCGCCGAACCGCCGACGCCAAGAATAAACAGACGCCCGCCCATTTCGCGCGTTTCTGCCAAGACGCGCGCCATCGCCTCGATGGCCGCAACGTCGATACGGTCGATGATAAGTTTTGATTCCTTGAGAAAATCAGTGGAGAACATTGGCTCCCCTCCTTGCGGCGTGGTGTGCCGTCCAGTCGAAGAAAAATTCAGATTTGTAACTGCGAACCAAAAGTGTAATTTTTGTTGGTAATACCTATTCGGCCAAGGGAATAGCCCTCATCGTTTCGAAATCTTCCCAATCTTCCAGGTAGTGTCCATCTTTTGCAACAACTTTAAGGTTCTTGGCATTCGGAAAGAACGAAATGTTTTCCTCAAATGCTTCCTGATCGAATGGAATACCATTAAGAGCGGAAAAAATGAATGGGAACAGGGTGACTCCACTCAATCCATCTTCTGGTATATCGGGAATTGTCAATTCTGGCGGCCAATGAATTGCCATTATGACGTCCATGATGCTTTTTGCCACCTCAGACGGCTGGATGTCATACCGCTTTATGGTCTCATTCGCCTTTGTTGAACTGACATGACTCAATGACCCAAGCCGCATTCCCGAACCATGATCACCAAGAATTACAATCAAAGCATCGGGGTCAAATTTCTTAATGACATCAATCATCCCGATCATACTTTTTCGCCCGGCAGTATAGGATTCTTTATAGCCATTTAATTGTTCGTAGTGTGAAAAACCAACAGGAAATCCAGGATCGGGGTGGGCGATATTAATGTGCATTGCCCCGCAATGAATAAAGAAAAATTGCAGTTGTTTTAAATCATGATTATGCTGCATGTTCGCTTCAAATACCTTCTCAAGATCAATTAATCTTAAACTATGAGCAGTATTACCCATGTCAGCCCAGGGAAAAAGATCATTGATATGATCTTTCCCATTTCTAAATTTAGAGTTTACATCACTGAAAAAGTCCATTAAGAAAGAAATGCGCGATTTTTTTAGAGGAATACTTGAGAATGAAAGGTAATCAGGTGGTTGCCTGAATATGTAATTCTTGGTATCATAAAGATTGATATTGTAACCATTATTATGGAGTAGACGGAACACGTTATTATCGCCCATTTCATGCAACCCGTCTCGGCCCATATCATTATTGCCAAATTCTCCTAAATACATCGTGTGTCGCATGGAAAATGTAGCAGAGAGTGAATTTAATGTAAAATAATAATTCGCCCCTACGACACCTTCGATCACAGAAAAATCCCTAGCGACAAGATCATCCTGAAGATTTGAGTAATCCCAATCGCATATATCTTTCAAGCCTTTTTGGGAGTGCATTGATTCAGCGCAAATGAAGTAAATATTCGGTTTCATTTTAAGCTTAAAGTTATGTGACATGGCGGCAGGCGGTTGAAATGTCCGTTTACCGGAAATGTTTTGAAACTTAAGTTCTTCTTTTAAATAATTATATGATGATATCACCGAAAATATCACCAGTAGAACGATATAATATTTAAAGCCTACTCGACCGATATTCGTCAACAATAAAGACACGAAAAAAGAAATCACTACGAATAGGCAAAGAGCCGCTACTGGAGATCCATTCCAAGCATATTCAGAAAATATGACAATGATTGCGGAACTAAATATAGCAATTACGGATCCATATGACTTTTGAAAATAAAGGCCGTAAAGATTCAGTCCCAACGCCTGGCGGTTCTTACTGGAATTCATGGCACTTAATTTTTTTATAGCGGTGAAAACACCGATAGTCATACCGCTACATAATAAAGATAGCAACAAATTTGAATTATGCGAGGTAGCGATCCCTAATGTTAAGATAGTAAAATAAACCACTAAAGGCACTACGGCAATGCATAACATAGCTATTAAAGTATATCGTGAAATATGCGCGGATAACATATTTCGTATAAACGCGAATAGACAGGCGACAAAAGCACAAAAAAGCGAGAAGAAGCCGGGGCCTTGCGCCAGAATAGCATATGGGGAGGTAAAAACAGTTTCGTCCTCTCCATACTCAAGCTTTACCCAGTCGAGTTCAACCCACTCAGCTCTATGCGCTTGAACGTAAACCGTGAGTTCCTTAGGTTCCTGTGAAATCGCTATAGTGGCTCTGGCAACATGAAATTTTCCATCGGCATCATCAAATCCGGCGAAGATATAATTGCCATTAGTACCGTCGGTTATGGCTATCTGAGTCCAACTAGAACTACCGCGCATTCTTGCACTAAGTGTAAGCGTCTTCCCAGCATATGTAGAGTAGTTTTCGATAGACTGCGATATACCAACCTGCCTTACTTCTCCGATAGCGCTTTGTGCCCTGAGAAAACCGCCTGGACTTATATACATCAGACCAGTTGGATTGGCATCTGGGTGGTAAGAATAAAACCGCCAATAATCAAATCCCATTTCACCGACCTTTAGAATCTTGGATTGGTTAGATCTATGCATTCCTGCGGAATAACGACCATCCGGGTTGTGTAGAAGGTTGTCGTTATTTCTGGTCGATGAAAGATAGACACATACTGTTGATACCAATAACAGTAGGAAGTAGATAATTGCTGTCTTTTTTCCAAACATCTCCTGAGCCATGAAGACAATGATAGCCGATATACCGATAGTTACTATAGTCCAAGGTAAATCATTCGACGACGTAACCCCCCAGCCAACTTGTGCGATTGCCATTATAACCAGGAAGATGGCACCAGTTCTCGCAGTACTGCCAAAGAAGGATGCTTTTTTTCTGGTGGTGCTATGAATCTCGTTGGAGTTATCTGTACTATCCTGTTGGAGGAAACAACTATGGAAAAAAACAAACAGCGTAGCAATGATTGATAACGCGAGGCCTAGAAGCAGAGCGGTTAAAATGGATTGCAGTGTTCCCGCGAGGGCGAATGGCGAACTCATGAATCGAGCATAGGCGTAGAGGCTAATTGGACCCACACCGGCCACAAAAAAAAGAATGGCATCCCGCGAATTGTATAATCTCAGTTCTGCGATGACGTATCGGAAAAACAAGGCGATGCCGAAGCAACAAATTGCAAGAATTGCACCAAGCAACCCAGCCAGAACTATGGAATATGCGATGGTCTCACGCGAATACAACGTGAAATTTTTGGATGCATAAAAGATAACTGGTGCTATGGCAGATAAAGCGAGTACAGCCGTGCCATACGTAAGATCCCGCCACAGTGTTGAATTATTCATTGAGCACTTATCATTTAGATTTGTCATCTCGATATCCATGAAAGTTTCAAACACATATTACTCACGCTGTAAATGAAACGAGAATACTATCCTAAATCTTGAACGCGTTCGGCGAACGAGATTACCATCCTTCTAGGCTGTAGTATCGTGCACAATGTTCCGAATAGCCAGGAGCCGCCGGCTTCGACTGCCATCCCTGGGCACAAATTGTTAAATAGTGGCCGCTCGGCCGCGGGATCCGGGCGACGAATTGGCCACTAAGCAATAAAGTACTTCACTGTGAAGGTCAGGTGATGGTCAAACGTCAAAGTTGAGCTTGGTAGCGCTCAAAGAAAAGAGTTTCGTTCATCATACGATGTCGGGGCAGGATTGCTTAAGTCTGATAAAACCAGGGACCCATGCCCTTAAGCCGATGTTCGCGGAATGCCGCACTGACACGACGCACAATGAGGCCGGCCCGCTCATAGACGACGGATTGCGAAGGGAACCGCAATCATTTTGGCTTTCCTTCCATATCATTTGTATCCGATTTTGTTGCATCGGCCTTACGCAGTATTCCCAAGATCCCATAATAAACCCGTTTGCCAAAAATAAGAACAGTCACCCCTGCCGCAGCCAGTGCCTGTAATATGATGCTAACTGTTCCCGGATCAATATATGCATACGCGGAATCCTGGAATAAAAGAGCCACGTAAAGACCTGAAAGTAATATGATACGCATTTAGTTCTCCTTTTTGGACTTAAGATTGGATTTTACATATAATTATCGGAGAATTTAAGCCGAATCTATCAATTCTGTGTTATCCAAATAACGAACCTTATTTGAACATATGGACTGGACCATTCCATCGGAGCCAAAAGTAGATATTTATTCGAATTTTTGGATAGTTAGGGGAGCCCTTCTTCTTAAGAGAATACCAAAGAGTTTTACCGGTTTGTTTTTCGGCTAAATCCTACCATGTCGTATGTCATCGCCGATTGCGAAAAAAAACACTGACGGCAGTCAAATCGTCCGGGAGCATACTCAGCAATTTGATTTGTTTTTTTTTATTCATGAGTTTGCGTCCAATCCGTCCCAAGAGTCGCCTAAAAGAAGATCTTTTCCATACTCGCGTCGCTCATTATTATATCCCCCTCACCGTATCTAGACATAACTATCTAAAAACCATAAATCATAAAACCCTATTGCCGTAGAAAAACTTTAGCAAAGGCTTTACGCACGAATGGAACGGGAGACGCCTTAAACATACTCCAGTAACGTTTTAGGCGCGTTTTATATTCTCCAAAATTTTCTTCCGGTACATATTCAATCCATGTTTTGGCTGCCCAGCCCAGTTTACGTGCTGTGCGATTAAAGGCACTCTTTTTGGCTCTACGTGGATAAGCGCGTTCGAAATAAACCCACCGAAGGTGGCATAATAAGTGCCAAGCTAAGGCTCGTTTATTGTAACGGGTATTATTTTCTGAGACGACCTTCAGAAAGCCTCTATATATTTCATTCATCGCTAGCGCGATTGCCTTATCCGATAAGAAAGGACTGTAATTTCTTTGATCCAGTAAAAGAAGAGCTTTTTTTGAGAAAGCCACTCCGAGTTCCTTGAATGCCCTGTCGATTAATTTCAATTGTGTTAACCTTGTAAGTTCATTTTGATGTCCGTTGGAATCGTGCATCCTGTAGCAGAGCAAGGGTTGCGTGACGTTGGAAAATTTAACATTCTTAGATGCCCTCTGCCACAATTCAAAATCTTCATTTGCCGTGTACGATTCATCATACCATAGCTGGTTCGAATCGAAGTCTTCCGCCCTCCACATCATTGAAGGGTGCACAAATGGGGTGGAGGTGAGCAAACTGCATTCGAGGATATCGGGATTGGCGTATGGCCGTAAAACACCTGAGGAATTTTGAATTGTTTGCGCCCAAGAGCCACAGGCGGAGAACTCAGGGTTAGCTTCGAGGAACTTAAATTGAGCGGCTAGCCGGCCAGGCAGGGAAATATCGTCGGCATCCATTCTCGCGATATACTTACCGCGTGCCGATTTTATGCCAAGGTTGAGGCTGGCGGCGATTCCCTTTTTTGATTGGTCTTCTATAACCCGTATTCTTTCATCCTTGAAAGATTTGACGATTTCCAGCGTTGCATCCTTCGACCCGCCATCGATGACAATAATTTCTTGCTCGAACATTGTCTGTTCTAACATACTGATAAGCGCTCTTCGGAGGTAACGTTCTGCATTCAATGTCGGAATTACTACCGACACAAGCGGCTCCACGGGAGTTGGTTGACACTCCTTTCTCGTTGCCAGCCATTTTTTGTGATTGCGTCTCCATTCTGGATATTTGCACCAAAAATCGGGAAAGTTCCAGAATTTTTCAGGACCGTGTGAATGAACGATTACGGAAGCACCATCCCTGTCCCAAAAAGGATGTTTATGATAGCGATCCAAATCAATAAAAGTGGTTTGCAAATCGAACTTCGCCACCATAAGATTGAGCATACCTTGATCAGGCCACTTTAGATAAGGGGCATATTCGATTGTTTTGTCATTGAGCCATGAATATAATTCATGATGATTTTTCAACTCGCGAGTGACAACCATAATTCCGGAATTAAACATCCCCGCATCCATGTCAAAGCCGGGAACGGGAGTAAAAAAGCAATTCATAAGTGTTGCGTCTTCGCGTTTTGATAATGTCATACCAATGCCCGAAACTGCTCCGGGCTTGACCAAGGCCGATATGTCCCCTCGAATAAGGACATCCACATCCGACCACAAAACAGCGTCATACTCGTCTAGCAATCGGAATGCTTCGTATCTGGCGAACATCAGCATGGAGTACATGTTCAACGCCCACTTACTGAAGGAGGCGTTTTTCATGAATGGCGGCTCATAGCGCACGAATTCACATGGTTCAATTTTGCATAGGGCCGCCTGGTCGTACTCGCTCAATCCTTCGTGATAAACAATGACCTTTCGCCAGAAACGAGGAGAATGTTTTCTAATTCCCTGAAGTACATTAGCTAGAGCAAAGGCATGATCGTTTGTAATACCAAACAGCAAGGCCACTTTGCGGTTTGACGCCCATTCCGGGGAAACGGTTTCGCTACCACCTGCCGGTTTGTTAATAAAATTACTATTCTTCACCAAATGCCCCTTTTTCACTCAATTCTGCTCTAGGAACGCAAAATAAAATGGTCTCGTATAACATAGCATTTTTATGGCGAAGGTAAAACTTGTATCCCGGACAAAGCGATTTGATCAATGGTGGAATCGTATGTAGGTCTTCATAGCCTAGTGGGCCGCCCCTGTGATATACACTTATCGCAAGCTTTGGTCTAAATCGCTCGATTGTCCGGGTCGCCCCCTTTAATGCAGCTGTCTCTCCTCCTTCGATGTCCATTTTTATAAGATCGACTTTATAGATATTTTTCTCTTCAACAAAATCATCTATACGTAACGCGTTGACCGCGTAGGTTCCCTCCACCTCATGTTCCAAAGTTTCGTGTATGTTCATGTAGAGGGTTTTGTTCGCATCGCTGGCGCAATAGGGAATAACTTCTACATTCCGCAAATTGAACCTTTCAATAGTTTCATGGATCCTGGCTTGCATCCATGGCTGCGGTTCAAAAACGTAAATTTTACCGTTAACGGAGACCTTGGGAGAAAAATACAGAGCAGTGTCGCCAATATACCCCCCCAAATCAAAAATGATATCACTTTCTTTCGCCTCGAAAATGCCATCTATAGCGTACTGCTCTGAGTAAAAAGTATGGACACACATAAGGGGCTCAAAAGGTATTGGAAGTTCATTTTTATGTTCATTCACATATTTTAACCCGTTGTAAAGTTCCTCAATCGGAAACGGGCCGGGAAAAGCCCGGTATAGTGGAGAGGGAGACGGATTTTCCCAAAGCAATGTTTCCCCAAGCAAGGGGGCTAGAAAGCGATATCCTACCAACCAATCAAATGTGTCACGTGACTCTTGATCCTCGAGCATCTCGTATAACAATTCAAAATCGCCGGGCGCAGTGATTAGTGCCTGTATGAAATTATCTTTTGAGAATTCTCGCCACTTTTTTGCGCCCTGAAATGCCTTTTTTAAGGCAGCATATTCCTCATCCAGCGGTGTATTCTCGTTCATTTTTTTCGCTCCGAACTTTGCGTCTAATTTCTTAATAATACTTCGAGCAACCATTGAACATAGTCTGGCCTCGAGCGGAGATCCCCATATACCTAAATACCTATTTCGTTACTGCCTTCTCCAGCTAGCAGACGAACATATAAACGAGCCAAGCA
>Ga0192240_10621_pt1 | contig 13111 bp, 12 predicted proteins | sample Koala_Koa27_H3_FD_131237 | JGI IMG/M metagenome (GOLD analysis project Ga0192240, IMG submission 131237) | Enriched cells from koala feces incubated with labeled cellulose particles, San Francisco Zoo, California, United States - Koala_Koa2-7_H3 ...
TGACGCTGAACCGGTATTCGTCGCTCACCTACCCTGAACGCTTCAAAGGAGATACCCGCGAGGTGCAATTACAGGGAGAAGCCTATTTTGAAGTGGCCAAGGATGCAAGACACCCGTTCATTGTACAGGCCCAGGAAGTCAACGTAAAGGTGCTGGGCACACACTTCAACATAGATGCCTACAACCCGGAGACGGCAATAAAGACCACCCTGCTGGAAGGCCGCGTGGCCGTATGCGTAACGGGTACGGCACTGGAGCTGGTGCTTGCACCCAACGAGAGCGCCGTATACAACAGACTAAACGGCAGCCTGCTGCGCGAACAGGCCGCCGACGCATCAGGCGAAGTGCTGTGGAGCCGGGGTATCATGCACTTCGACCAGACAGCCTTGCAGGAAATCGTACGGCAGCTGTCGAACGCCTTCCGCAAACGGATATACATCGAAGACCCGCGCCTGCGGCTCTACCGCATGACGGCTACCTTCAGGTATGGTGAAAGCCTGCACGAAATGCTGGAACTGCTCAAAGCGGCAGGCGGCTTTGAATACCGGGAGCAGAACGGGGTTATCATCATAGGGCCGCGCCCGCAAAGAGAATGAGACTAAACGTAAAACAAGCAACAATAGCACTTAACATGAATTATTCTATGAACTGTTCAACCCACCACATCAGAGCTTTGCTTCTGATGTGCGTGGTTTTGCTGAGCACCTCCGTGCCGGCGCAAAACAAAGAAGCCAAACTGACCCTGACCATACGCAACGCCACACTGGAAAGCTTTGTGAGGCAACTGGAAAATGCCACCGGGTTTTCGTTTGTATACGGCGAAGAGATTAAGGTGTATCGCCGCATCACGGTAGAGGCCAAAGGACTGACCATTGCCGAGATTTTGGACCGCGCCTTTGCCAACGAGCCTGTGAGCTACGAAATATCGGGCAGGCACATCCTGCTGCACAAGCGTCCCATGCCCGAAAGGGTAAAGAGGCGGCGGTTTACCATCAGCGGCTACCTGACGGACAAGGCTTCGGCAGAAACCCTGATAGGCGCCAACATTGTGGAAGGAAGCCTGGCAACGGGTACCACCACCAACCCATACGGGTTTTACTCGCTGACGCTTCCCGAGGGGGAAGTAAACCTGTGTTTTTCATACCTGGGCTACGAGCCCGGGTATCATCGCTTTGTACTGGAGGGTGACACACTGCTCAACATCGCCCTGGAAAGCAACAATTGCCTGGATGAAGTGGTGGTATTGTCCAGCAAACGCGATGCCGGCATCCAGAGTACCGCCCTGGGCGCACATGAGATTCCCATGGCCCAGATTCAACATACCCCTGCCGTATTGGGCGAAGCCGACGTGCTGAAAACCATCCAGCTGATGCCGGGTGTTCAGGCCGGCGTGGAGGGCTTTTCGGGCCTGTATGTACGTGGAGGCAGTGCCGACCAGAACCTGGTGCTGCTGGATGGCATACCGGTGTACAATGCCGACCATCTGCTGGGTATTTTCTCCATCTTTACCCCCGAAGCCGTGAAAAACGTCACCCTTTATAAAAGTTCTTTTCCGGCCCGATATGGCGGCCGGCTCTCGTCCATTGTAGACGTGCGTACCAACGACGGCGACCTGAAAAACTATCATGGGAGCATCAGCGCAGGCACACTGACCAGCAAGATGCACCTGGAAGGCCCCATCTGGAAAGACCATACTTCGTTCTCCGTAAGTGCACGGGGCACGCATGCCTCGCTGCTGATGCCGCTATTCAAGTCGGAAGGCGACCAGTACCGCTATTACTTTTACGACCTCAACGCCAAGCTGAGCCACAAGTTCAACGACCGCAGCCGTGTGTTCTTGAACGTGTACAACGGGCAGGACCGCTTCCGCTGGACGTATAAGGATGATTACAGCTACGGATATTCCGAAGACAACACTGCCTATACCTCCCATAGCCGGAATTCCACCAGTCTGTTATGGGGGAACACCCTTGTGACCGGCCGGTGGAACCAGGTGTTCAACAACCGGCTGTTCGGCAACACTACCGTGGCCTATAACAGCTACCGCATGCGGATAGACAATGCCAGCAAGGAACAGGAAGTCCATAACACTTATACCAATAACAGTAGCTTCGACTACAACTACCGCTCGGGCATACGCGACTGGAGTTTCCGCAGCGACTTTGACTATACCCCAATCCGGCACACGATATCAAGTTCGGTGTGGAATATCTGTATCATACGTTCCGCCCCGAATCGAGCAGCACACGCATCAGAGAACAAAACAACGGCGAACGGCAACAGGATACGCTCTACATGGCCCCCTCGAACAGCCATCTGTACGGGCACGAGCTTTCGCTCTATGCCGAAGACGACCTGTCGTTGTCCAGCCACCTGAGCATGAACCTGGGCGTACACCTGTCTTTGTTCCATACGCAGGGAAAATCCTATTTCTCGGCACAGCCGCGGGTGTCGGTGCGCTATGCATTCTACAACGGGCTGGCACTGAAAGGCGGTTTCTCGCAAATGGAACAATATGTCCACCTGCTGACTTCTACCCCGCTCTCCATGCCCACCGACCTGTGGGTGCCCATTACCCGCCGCATCCGCCCCATGCGCTCCAACCAGTATTCGGCAGGAATTTACTACACCGGACTAAGCGGATGGGAGTTTTCACTCGAGGGATATTACAAGCAGCTACACAATGTGCTGGAATATCAGGACGGCGTAACGGTATTCGGCAACTCCGTGAACTGGGAGGATAAGGTAGAAATGGGGAAAGGGAGCTCGAAAGGCCTGGAATTCATGGTACAGAAAACACTGGGACAGACTACCGGATGGCTCTCGTACACACTGGCCAAGAGCGACCGGCAATTTGAAAACGGAACCATCAACAACGGTAAACCGTTTCCCTACAAATACGACCGCAGGCACAACATCAGCCTCTGTCTGAACCATCAGTTCAACGAACGCATCGACATCGGCGCCTCGTGGATATTCAATACGGGCGGAACCGCCACGATTGCCGAACGCCGCACCGTGGTCATCAAGCCCGACGGCAGCCTGTCGGAGGAAAACTACATATCGGGACGGAACAACTACCGCCTGCCCGCCAGCCACCGGCTAAACCTGGGCGTGAACTTTAACAAAAAGACCAAACATGGCATGCGTACCTGGAACATCAGCATCTACAATGTGTACAATGCCATGAATCCCACACTGATTTATACCGGACGGGAAAGCCGCTACTATGCAACTCAACCGGATGGAAGCAGCTACAACCTTGAGGAGCGCACGGTGCTCAAGAAACTCACCATCCTGCCCATCCTGCCCTCGGTGACCTATACCTACAAGTTTTGAGACAAAACCGGCAACATCAGAGACAATGAAAATCTATCGACAATGACAATCTGTAAGAATATGAAAGCATTCCATTTACTTCAGGCATTTTTACTGACCCTCATACTGGCATCCTGCGAAAAGGAAATTCCCTACCGCATCGGCGACCAGGCACCCCAACTGATTATGAACGCCATGCTGGAAACCGACCGGCCCGAAAACCGAGTTTACCTCAGCCTGAGCCATACACATTATACCACTCCGGTAACCGAAGGTGCCGTAACCCTCTACATTAACGGTAAACAAGCCGAAACAGCCCAAGTGGCATTGTTGGAAAACACCAATAGCAACGGCCAGCTGCAAACCGTAGCCCAATGCCGCCTGGGCAGCCAACTCTCGCCGGGCGACGTGCTCAGACTGGAAGCCGTAGCCGAGAACGGGAAATATCGGGCATGGGCCGAAGTAACCGTCCCTTATCCCCTGAAAGAAATACAGGTGGATACCTGCCTGACCACAATCAAAAGCCAAGGCTCATACAGCCCGCACCGCCGTTTCGACATTTCCCTGCAAGACCCTGCCGGACAACCCAACTATTACCGTCTGAGCATACAGTATGACAACACCGTGACCGGCACCAACCTCGCCGGAGAGGACAGCACGGCCTATATCCACACGGAAGCCAGCCTCATCAACCGGGAAGACGTGATACTGACCGACGGACGCCCTACCAGCACCGACCAGGAGGATAGCGACAACGGAGATATGTTTGGCAATTACATTGATAACCGATACAATGTATTCTCGGACAGCCGTTTTCAAGGTACGGGATGTACACTGAAGGTCTATTCGTACCTGTATGAGCGTTACATCCCTTATGACTTCCGGGGTAAAGCGACTCTGAGTTCGACCATCAAAGTACGCCTGCTGAGCCTTACCGAAACAGGTTACCGCTACCTGCGTATACTGAACACCCTGGAAGACGACGATTACGACGAAACCCTCATGGAACCGGCCGTCGTACCCAGCAATGTGAAAGGCGGACTGGGACTTGTCGATGCCAGCTCGGTCACCATAGCCTACCTAAAACTACCTGACAAAGAAATAGATTACGATGAAATAATATTCAGCTATTAGCAAAAAGCCTCTCAGCGGAGATACTAAAAAGATACAAGATGTTACAATTTTGTAACAAAAAGGTTACAAATACCATCTTTCACGCCCATTAAGATTGATATATATCAAGAAAGCAGTCCAAAGCACAAAATTCTACTTAAAAGATTTTTGTGCTATAAAACATATTCCTACATTTGCACAGGTAAAAAGAAAAGCTACGCAAATTGAATCATTTCAATAGGTATTAGCTATAAGTAAGATTAGTTTTTAGGATTAACAATTAAAAAAGTAGGTATTATGAAACGTATTGGATTAACACTCGTGGCAGCACTCTGCCTGACAGCTACAACCTTTGCAGCAGGTAACCAACCGACTACCGCCAAATGGGAAGGTAACATCAATGTATCCAAGTTAAGCAAATATCTCAATTTGGATGCCAAACAACACGAAGAAGTAGCCAACATCTGTGAATATTTCACCCAACAGATGGCCGTGCCAACGCTTCCAAGAACAACAAGGAGCAACTGACCCGCAAAGCAGTGTACGGTAACCTGAAACTGATGAAGCAGACCTTGACTCCCAAGCAGTATGCCGACTACACCAAGGTGCTGAATGCAACCCTGCAGAACAAAGGCATACAGGTGAACAAGTAAGAAAAGACCTCCCCGTCAGGGAGTGAAGATAAGCAGAGAGGCATCACCCAAAAGGTGATGCCTCTCTTTTATGAGGTGTACTGTTGTGGTACAACCTCTCCCTAACCTACTATATTATCTCTCTACTTTCACAAGCAGAAGCGATCTTGCAATTCTTTTCTGAACTTCCGCGAGACGAACAACTCCGTTACACGATCGAACGGCGGATATAACAGGCATTGCGTCTCTTTGATAATCATCAGATAATTCATATTGATGATGTATGACTGATGTATCTGCACAAACGAGGGCGAATACATCGTTATCTGTTCGGCCGTAATGCCACGGCGCAAGGTTACAGGCGGCTGGTTGCAAAGGATGACTTCCCATTGCTTGCGTTCCGAACAATAGCGGAAGAAACCTACCTCGGATGCACGCAACGCCCGCAAATCGTTTGCCGGCGTGAGCACGATGAATGTCTGTCCCGGCTGCACAGGCAGTTCCGACACCCTGGCATTTCTTTGCCCGCCCTCTGCCTGCTTGACAAAACGTGTCAGGATATCCTGCAAGTCCTGCAACGCAAAGGGTTTCAGCAAGTAGTCGAAAGCCGATTCGCGAATGGCCTGTATCATGTATTTGTCGTAGGCGGTATAAAACACCACCCGCATGTTCCACGAAATGCTGTCGCGTATTTCCTGCAGCAGTTCCATGCCCGTCATGTCGGGCATCTCCACATCAAGGAAAAGCAGCTCGGGCTGTATCTTCGTAATGACTTTGCGTCCCTGCTTGCCATTGTGCGCAACGCCGTCGACCGAGAAACGCTCGTCTTTCCCCAGCTCAAAACTCAGGTTTTCGAGCGACACATCGTCATCGTCCACTATCACTACACTGTATTTTTCCATTTTATCCCAGCTGCATTTTCGGTAGCGAATATAAGCATAATATCGTTCCATGCAAAACGTGTTATGCGCATTTATGTACTATTGTGCAATATGCCGTACCAAACGGTCGAAAAACAATACCAAACGGTCATAATTAAATACCGAAATCATATCCGTCGGGCAACAGGAACATCATCTCACAACCGGTTTCACCGGATGGCAGCTCCACGTTATGGATGGTCACGTCAATGGCATTGTCACCATTTTTCGCGTTCATAATCTGTATGGTCTGCATAATGACCCGCAGGCCGGTACCTGTCCCGCGCCGGTTGCTGTTGGGACGGTAACCGCCTCCGTTGTCTCTGACACAGATACACACCCCATTGCCACGGCGTTCGGCCGTAATCCATAGTTCCCGGTCGCCGGGCTTGTCGCGCAAGGCATGTTTCACGGCGTTTTCCACCGGTATCTGTATCATCATGGAAGGAAGCATCACCTGCTTCGGATTGACATCGGGGCAATGTCTATGTGCGAATGGAACGAAGTCCCCAGCGAACGCTGCTCCAGGTCGAGATAAGTCTGCACAAAGTCAAGTTCTTCCGAAAGAGTGACGCACAACTGCTCGGCCAGTTCCAGATTGCGGCGCATCAGCTTGACCAGTTGGGACAACTCCTGCTTTTCACTCTCTTTGCGGGTACTCATTTCCTGATTGAGGACATTGAAGATAAAGTGCGGAGACAGGCGGTTGCGAATATTTTCCAGACGAAGCACCGACACCTCACGACGGTTGCGTGCCAACAGCAGGTCGCGTTTCTTCTTGTTATACAGATAAAGAAAACCTGCCGTCAGAAAAGCCAGCACCGTGAGTCCCAGTATGACAAACAGACGCTGGCGCAAAGCCAACACCTCGTTTTCCTGTTTCTGAAACAACACCTTGTGGGCCATCAGCGTTGAGTCCTGCTGATAGCGCAAAGTCAGGTCGGCGGTACGCATGCGCACCCTTTCGTTCCGGATGGAGTCGTCCAAACGGTTGTTCTTCTCCAGATAGTAGTAGGCCTGCCGGTAGTTCCCGGCTTCTTCATAGTACTTCTGTAAATAACGGTTGCGTATCTGCACCATGTCAAAATCAATGTCGGCGGGTGTGGTTCCGCTCAACAGCAGTTCGCGGGCCCGCTGCAGGTCGTTGCGCAACAAGGCAAGCTCTATACGTTGCGTGTCCAGATAATACAGGGCCGTAGCCATCCCAGCCTTTTGGAAGAAAGGCGCACACAGATTGATGTAGCGGGCTGCCGAATCGGCCTCGTTGAGTTGCAGAAAGCAGTCGCCCAGGTTGAGGCGTGCCAAGTTGAGTTCAAAGACCATGTCCGGATAGTCTTCCACCAGCTGTTCCACCTGCTTGAAGTATTGGATGGCAGTCAGGCAGTCGCCTCTGAAATAATAGGACGTCCCGCGGTTGTTCAGATAGATGTGCTTCTCAAAGGGCTGCATGTCTTCAAAGCTGCGGGCTGCCCGTTCGTAGTAATAGTCGCACTGCTCAAAGTCCCGCAACGAGGTATATATCTGGGCCAGTCCGTAATATATGGGTACCTTTTTCAGCGTCACCAGTCCCAGCGAATCGCAAAGCAGGAGTGCCCTACGATACCAGCCGGCACCCACATCGAGCTTACCCCCGCGGTTGCAGGCGTCGGCCAGGTTGATAAGGATATCGGGAATCACTTCAACCTTCGTACCCCGCATGCGCCATTCATAAGCCCTGCGGAAACACACCTCGGCCGAGTCTGTCCAACCCAGGCGGGCGTAGATGTTGCCCTCCATGTTGAAGCATTCCGAGCGCAGGTCGGCCAGTTCGGGCGAAAAAGGCTGCCGGGCGGTGAAATGCTTGATCTGCTCTACCAACAGCTGTGCCGAATCCACGTCGGAGGTCATCAGGCAGGTTTTCAACGCCACCGACAGATAAGTGTATCTCACCAGGCTGTCATGCACTCCTGCCAGCCGTTGCAAAGCACGCGAACGTACCAGGCGGGGCATCTCGGATAGAGAATCGGCGTACTGCGCCATAAACGCATCCATCGCCAGCCTTTCGGAAGCCATGTCCGTGCTGCCGCTACACGTGCAGGCCACCGGAACAGCGGCAAGCCACACGTACACACACAACCGAAGCAGTCTTCGGGTGACGTTCCATATAACGGGGTCTATCGTTTTCATGGCATCGCGAATACAGATGCAAAAGTAAGACTTTGGAGCGAGATTGCGCAACGAAATTGCCGAATGTTTCTTCTTTTAATTACAGAAAATCAGGCCTTAGGCTGTACAACCTTCCCTACCTCGCCCTCGAAATTGGGAGTAAACACCCCTTTGCCTATGTTTGCACGGATTTCCTCCACAGGCCAGAAGCGTCCGCCGTCCAGTTCGTCGGTGGGAGTGACCGGGCCGTCGTACACCGTCTTGTAAACAAACACCAGTTCGCGCTCGCGGGCCGACTCGAAGACATAGTGGGTAACCGGTTGCGGAGTGAAGTCGGTGATGCCCAGTTCCTCGCGCACCTCGCGGCGCAAGGCCAATTCCACACTTTCGCCCAGGTCGACGTGGCCGCCTACGGCGGTGTCCCACTTGCCGGGCTGGATGTCTTTCCACGCAGGACGCTTTTGCAGGTAGAGCTCGCCACGCGAATTGAACACGTGCAGATGGACAACGGGATGCAGCAGCTTACTGCCGTTGTGGCACTCGCCACGGGTAGCGGCGCCGGTAATGTTACCCTCTTCGTCAACAAGGGGAAACAGTTCTTGGTTGTTGTCTTGGTTCATAGGTGTATCTTTGTTTTTTCACCACGGAGGACACAGAGTAACACAGAGGTTATTATTCTTTTGTTAAGAGAACTCCGTGTAACTCTGTGTCCTCCGTGGTGCATCGTTACGGAATAAGCAACGACGAGTCTCCATAGCTCAGGAAACGGAAACCGTGTGCCAGGGCATAGTCGTAGATGGTGTGCCAGTCGCCGTGCACAAAGGCCGAAACGAGTAGCAACAGGGTGCTTTGCGGCTGGTGGAAATTGGTAACCATGGCACGGACAATGCGGTAATCGTAGCCCGGGGCAATGATGATTTGCGTACTGGTGTGCAGGGCCTCCATGCCATGACGGTCCAGATAGTCGCGCACGGCGGTCAGTGCCTCGACAGCCGAAGGAAACTCGCCCGTCCGGTCGTAGGGTTGCCACTGGCGTACGTGCAGTTGTGCCTCGGTGGCATCAGGGTTGTCCAACAGGGTGACGCCAATGTGGTAAAGGCTTTCGAGCGTGCGCACCGAAGTAGTGCCCACAGCCACTGCCTGCCCGTCGTGGGCCAGCAACTTGTCTATTGTGGAACGGGACACGGAGATGTATTCGGTGTGCATCTCGTGCCCTTCAATCTCCTCGCTCTTCACGGGCTTGAAGGTGCCGGCACCTACATGCAGGGTCAGTTCTTCCAAGTCGATATCCTTCGTGCGGAGGGCGTCGAGCACGCGGGGGGTGAAATGCAGGCCGGCAGTGGGTGCGGCCACGGAGCCTTTTATCTTGGAGTAGACCGTCTGGTAGGTCGTTTTGTCGCTCTCCTGCGTCTCGCGGTTCAGGTAGGGCGGAATGGGCAGCTCGCCAAAGACTTCGAGAATGTCGGCAAACGTCACCTCGGGATTATCCCAGCGGAAATCCACCCAATGGCTGGTGCCGCGGCACTCGCCCCGCTCGGCGGTGAGCGTTAGCGGACGGCCTTTTACGGTCATCTGGCGGCGCAGGGGGCCTTCCTTCCACTTCTTCAGATTGCCTACCATGCAAAGCCAGGCGGCGTGTTCGGTCTGCTGGAAGTTAAGAACGTAGTCGTTCGGTTCGATGGGTTCCAGACAGAACACCTCGATAAGCGCTCCCGTTTCCTTGCGGAAGTGCAGGCGGGCCTGGATGACCTTGGTGTTGTTGAACACCATCAGGCTTCCGGCCGGCAGATAGTCGGGCAAAGAGGTGAAGCGGTCTTCGGTCACCTCACCGTGGCGGTAGACAAGCAGTTTGGACTGGTCGCGCACGGGCAACGGAAATTTGGCGATACGTTCGTCGGGCAACGGGTAGTTGAACTCGCTGATGCGGATATGTCTGGGATCTTGCTTCATACGTTCTGAATTCATTAGCAATGTTTCAGGGCGCAAAGGTACGGATATTTGGGCAGATTCGCACAATAAGTAAAATAATTCCTACCTTTGCACGACGATGCCCCTGACCCGTTGGAAAAACGATGGAAACAGGGCCGGAAAAAATGCGAAACGGCGTTGAAACTTGCCCGAAGCGATACAGAATCTGCAACCCAAGCCTTGGGTTGCAGGAACCTAACCTAAAGTTGTGCAACTCCAGCCTGAAGTTGTACAAACCAAGCCTAAGGTTACACTTTTTGCGGCAAGCGGACAAGCCAAAGACTTTAAACAACATATACGACTATGATAAAGATAGGAGACAAAGTGCGCTTCCTTAGCGAAGTGGGTGGCGGAAAGGTCACCGGATTTCAGGGTAAAGACATTGTACTGGTAGAAGATGCCGACGGATTTGACATCCCGATGCACGTACGCGAGGTAGTAGTGGTAGAGACCGACGACTACAACGTACCCACACCGGCCTCGAAAGCTGCCAAGGCCGAAAAGAAAAGAGCCGAAGAACAACCCGCCCGTGCGGCCGCCCCGCAACAGGCCGAGGAACCTCTGCACCGGGTGGAGAAACCCCAGATTTCGGTATACCGCCAACCCGAGATGAAGGGAGGCGACACACTCAATGTCTACCTGGCTTTTGTGCCCGTCGACATCAAGTCGGTAAGCACCACTCCTTTTGAAAGCTACCTGGTGAACGACAGCAATTTCTATCTGTATTACACCTATCTGGGTGCCGAAGGCAAGGCCTGGACGGTGCGCCAGCACGGACTGATAGAGCCCAACACCAAGTTGCTGCTCGAAGAATTTGAGAAGGCTTCGCTCAACGACCTGGAACGGGTAGCCGTACAGCTGGTGGCCTTCAAAGACCGGCGTTCGTTCCAGCTGAAACCTGCCATCAGCACGGAGTTGCGCATTGACGTGGTGAAGTTCTACAAGCTGCACACCTTCCAGCAGACGGATTTCTTTGAAACACCCGCCCTGCTCTACGACGTGGTGAAGAACGACCAGCCTGCCCGCCAAGTATACGTCTCAGCCGAAGACCTGCAAGAAGCACTTATCCAGAAGAAGGCGACCGACGCTCCGCAAAAGCCGCTTCCTCCGCAAAAACGAGGCGGCAAACCCGGCATCGTGGAAGTAGACCTGCACATCGGCGAGCTACTGGACGACACCCGCGGCATGAGCAACAGCGAGATGCTGAACTACCAGCTCGACAAGTTCCGTGAAGTAATGGAACAATACAAAAACAAACGCGAGCAACGCATTGTCTTCATCCACGGCAAGGGCGACGGCGTGCTGCGCAAAGCCATCCTCGACGAGCTGAAACGCAAGTACCCTGCCTGCCGGCACCAGGATGCCTCGTTCCAGGAATATGGTTTCGGGGCCACCATGGTCACCATCAAATAAGGGACGGACAATCCGTTAAGGCTAGTCGTCCTCGTAAACCATACGGATGTGGCTTGCGAACTTTTCCACACACTGTTGCAGGAAGTCCTCGTCGCCGGTGGCTTCCAGCAACTGCTCCGGCGTGGCACAAAAGGAAGAAGTGACCGATATGCGCCCACCGCTGGAGTATTCTCCACTCTTGGCATTGACACCTGTACACACCGACAAGCGCCGGCCGTCTGCCATCAGCAATATTTCAAAAAAGACTTCGGTGAAACAATCTTCGGCGTCGTTCCACAACACGGACACAGTACGGAAACGATGGTTGCGCGACAACTCCTGCCACTGCTCGAAAGAAGTCTCAAGTAAGACCTCACGGAATTTCAAAAGCAATTCGCCCGTGCAGGAACGCAGGTGGGCGAGGTTGTACGACTGTTCGCGCTCACGGGTATTGCAGATGTGCTCTTCCCGCTTTTCCCGGTTGCGGATGTCTTCGTCCGTCACTTTCTGGATGCTGAAGGTGTCGCGCAAGTCCTCGTCTTGCGACAACACACTCTCTTCCTGCTTTTTCAGCACATGTTGGGCTTGGGCCAATGTGGCATAACGCCCGCACGAATAGGCTTCACCGGCAAAGGTGTCCCAGCCCCATACTTCGTAATAGGTCATAGATAATCGGTTTTAAAGGTTACACATTCCCCCTTACAGGGTAAACAACAGATGGTCGGGCGTACTGTGTGCCTCGTCCAGCCGGAAGCCTTCCCACTCAAAGCCACGAAGTGCATCGGGATGGTCGATACGGTTCCGGATGATATAACGCACCATCTCACCACGGCACATCTTGGCATAGATGACGACGGTTTTCAGCCGGCCATCCTTCCATACCTGGAAGTCGGGTGTAACGACACGTACCTCACGTTCCACTCGCTTCCAGTCGAACAGGCCTTTCATCTCGCCACTTGCCAGATTGACCAATACGCCGCCCTGCCGTTTGATTTCGTCGATGAAGAGGTCTGTCAACAACGGCCTCCAGTAGTCGAACATGTTCAGTCCGCCTTTCTCGGGCAGGCACACATCACCCTCCAACCGATAAGGCCGGATGCCGTCGAGCGGCCGGAGCAGACCGTACAGAAAAGAGGTAATGCGCAGGTGTTGCTGGGCAAAAAGGAAATCATCGACCGCGAAATCTTTCGGCGCAATGCGTTTGAACACCGCACCGGTATAAGCCCCGATAGCCGGCATGGGCCTGTTGTCGGCCGAACAGAAATCATGGAAACGCAGGCGGTTCTCGGCCGCCAGTTTGGAATTGACCCGGAGCAACCCTTCAAGCTCGGCCGCCGAATATTGTGCAAGTTCCAGCGCACTTTACACCGCCTCGTCTTCAAAACGGGGCACCGTGACCTGCGGTACGGAAAGCGTGCAACGGGTTGCCATGGTCTTGGCACAGGAAATGAAGGTAAGCATAGTCATCAAGAATGTTGAACAAAACAAAAGTAATACTTTTCAGGAAGACAACACGCCATGCTGCCTCATATTTTTCAGCCGGCTCCAATTAAGAAAGATTTCACACCCTTTTCACCTCCCTTTCAAGAGTTTTTTCTACCTTTACAGCTTGTTGGAGAAAAG
>Ga0192240_10622_pt1 | contig 13085 bp, 8 predicted proteins | sample Koala_Koa27_H3_FD_131237 | JGI IMG/M metagenome (GOLD analysis project Ga0192240, IMG submission 131237) | Enriched cells from koala feces incubated with labeled cellulose particles, San Francisco Zoo, California, United States - Koala_Koa2-7_H3 ...
ACATGACTGGGTTTCACCCAGAGCTATGGACAGGGCGCCGCTATGCGGCTTGCTGATACTCTATAACAAAGAGAAAGAGGCAGCTCAATTATGAGCTGCCTCTTTCTTTATATGCTGCAAAGTCTGTTTATTATTGGATTTCCAGACGGATGCTTTTCAATGCTTTGTTATCAGAAGAGCCACCATACAGGATCTCATAGGTACCCGGGCGTACTTCCATGGTTTGAGTGGCATCATTGAATGACCAGAACGCTTTGGGTTCCAGTTCCACTTCAACGGGTTGCTGGCTACCGGCTTTCACTCCTACCCGTTTGAATGCTTTCAATGCTTTGACCGGTCCTTCCGGATCGTTTGGATTTTTCACATAGATCTGTGCGACTTCTTCTCCATCCATCTTTCCGGTATTGGCAATATCAAATGTCAGGGTTACTGCCTGATCTTTCGCGATCTTATCCTGTGACAGTTTTGCATTTTTATACTCATAGGTGGTATAGCTCAATCCATGTCCGAACGGATACAAAGGAGTCTGAGTCATATACCGATAGGTACGGCCTTTCATGGTGTAATCTTCAAAATCCGGTAACTGGTCCGCGGATTTATAGAACGTGATAGGTAAACGTCCGGAAGGATTATAATCTCCAAACAGAATATCCGCTACAGCCGTTCCACCTTCCTGTCCACCATACCAGGCATTCAGGATGGCATCTACATTCGCATCTTCCCAGTTCAAGGCTAAAGCACTACCCGTACAAACCACATACACAATAGGTTTTCCGGTGGCTTTCAATGCCTGGATCATTTCACGCTGAACCTTCGGCATTTCGATGTTGGTCCGGTCTCCTTTTCTGAATCCTTCCGCATCTACCGGCATCTCTTCTCCTTCCAGACGGGGAGAAATACCACCGACAAATACAATCACATCGGCCTCTTTCACTTTATCGGCCGTCCCTTTGTAATCTACGGCAGTACGTTGTCCCAGATCAAAATTCAGGTCTGCAGTTCCGGCACGTTGCATATATTCAATGGTCAGCGGATACTGTTTTCCTTTTTCCGCATGCAAGGTATACTTCCGGCCGTTGGTATATTCGCTTTCCCACATTTCAGCGACTTTCTCTTCACCGATGAACAGACGGAAGCCATCATTCCCGGAGATCTCCATTTCAACCGGACCATCTACCGGAGATTCAAATACGCCGGTAAAACGGGCAGAGAAATTGATCAGGTTCACGTTCGGTGCAAACTGCGTGTTTCCACCGGTTGTGTAGTGCAGGCTGGCGGCTCTTCCTTTATAAACAGGAGTACCTTCAAAATCACAGTTATTGAAAAACTCAGAGGCAAACCCTTGTCCTTCCGGAGAAGAGACATACTGCATGAAATCTATCAGGACGAAGTTATCTGTGTGGTTACATCCCAGTCCATAGATCACTTCCGCTCCTGGTACTTTGTTTTGTATACCTTCCAGAATGGTAACTGTATGAGTCGGGAAACCATTGTAGTTTGCCCACAACATGGTGGAGTCGGCAGCATTTGGACCTACCACGGCAATTTTACGGATCTCCTTGCTCAACGGCAACCTATTATTTTTATTTTTCAGCAGTACCATACTCTTACATGCCATATCCAGTGCCTGATTCACATGCTTCGGACTTTCCACCACACTATAAGGGATCTTAGCGAAAGGTACCCGGTCATCCGGATCAAACATTCCCAGTTCAAAACGGCCCTTCAGCAAACGGCGCAGGGAAACATCCAGTTCATCTTCCGTGATCAATCCATCCTGTACCGCTTTTAATAATGCCTGATAGCTGTTACCGCATTCCAGATCCGTACCCGCTCTTACGGCATCCGCAGAAGCCAGTTCCGCACTTTCATGAGTCTCATGACGAGGAGTACGCGGGTCCCGTTGCCAGAAATCATCAATGGCCCCACAATCCGACAGGATAATGTGTTCATATCCCCACGAATTACGCAGAATATCAATTAGCAGTTTATCACTACTACAGCAAGGCACCCCTTCAAACCGGTTATAGGCACACATGACTTCCTGCACATTTCCCTCCTTTACCAATGCTTCAAAAGCCGGCAAATAGGTAGTCCACAGGTCACGTGGAGAAGAGGTCGCATCATACTCATGGCGGTTCCACTCCGGCCCGCTATGGACGGCATAGTGCTTCGCACAAGCATGTGTTTTAAAATAATGGGGATCATTTCCCTGTAAACCTCTCACGACAGCTAATCCCATCCGTTCTGTCAGATAAGGATCTTCTCCGTAGGTTTCCATTCCTCTACCCCAACGCGGGTCACGAAAGATATTGATATTCGGAGTCCAGAAGGTTAGCCCTTTGTAGCGGTCATATTCACCGTCTTTCTGATACTGATGATATTTCGCTCTCGCTTCATCACTGATCATATCAAAAGTCTCAAACAGGGCGTCTTCATCAAAGGTGGCAGCCATCGCAATGGACTGCGGGAAAACGGTCGCTTTACCGGCACGGGCGACGCCATGCAGGGCTTCGTTCCACCAGTCATATGCAGGAATTCCCAAACGTTCGATCGCCGGGGTCTGGTTCATCATCTGACCTACTTTTTCTTCCAGCGTAAGGCGGCTCAGCAGGTCATTGATCCGTTCTTCCTGTGAAAGATCCGGATTCCGGAAAGGAAACTCCGACGTGTTATTGTTGCACGATAAAAGAAAGAAAGTAGCTGCAACTGCTACAGATAGTTGTTTAAATCTCATACTTATTGCTATTTGTACAGTAACTTATTTATTGTAATTTTTTTGCATAAACACCTGTATTGAACGTGGTTTCACTGGTTGAAGTTAGTATTTTTTTAACAATACTAACGCATTTTGCGCACTATTCCAGCATTAAAAACTTAATTTTTCTTATATCGGGAATTATTCCTTTAATTATCCTATTTTTGCATAGTCTAATCATAAATAGAAAAAGAGATGAAAAAATATATACTACTTTTTACAGTTTTTACTTTGTTCGCTACTTCCTGTAACAAAAACGATGATCCGGAAATTATTAAACCGAACAGAATTACGAAAATCACCTGCACGAAAAACAGTACTCCCTATTTCACGGCAGATATTAGCTATCATTCAGTGGATGGCACGATCAGCCGGATCGTTACCACCGACGCAACGATCCGGTATGAATATATCGGCAATACAATTCTGGAAAGTATTACTAAAAATTCCGAATCAACGGCCATCAATATTACCCATACTACCACACAGGGAGTGATCAAAGAAACAACAGAACAGATAGAAAATCCTTATTATCCGAATGAGACCTATGTGAAGAATCAATATACATATCACTATGAAAGAAGCCAGTTAAAAAATACGGATTGGACGTACAAATGGCCTAAAATGGATGGTGATGAGAAGTATGGAGAGGATACAACAGAAGGGATCGATCAATACACCTGGAGCAATGGGAACATCACCCAATATAAACTTTTGGCTCAAAGCATTATGGAATATGAATACAGAGCGGAAGTTCAGCCGGAAAACTTTCCGTTCCGTTTACTCAACACTTTCACTCCCGTTGAATTTGAAAACTTTACTCCTTTCAACGCATATTACGGAGCCAATAATTACAACCTGCCCGAAAGAGCCTATTGGTATAATATTCTTTCAGCTAACCAAAATATAGGGGAATATACATTCAGTTATACCGGAATGGGTGATTATATCACAGGAATGACTATCGTTGAAAACATAGCCGGTGAGTCTTCAAATACGTATGTATATACATTTGAGTATAACTACAACCCGAACTGATCTGTTACTTCAACAGATCCGGACGTAAACGGGCAGTCCGTTCCTGCGCCTGTTGCAACCGCCATTCATCAATTTTACGTTCGTGACCGGAAAGTAACACATCCGGCACTTTCCATCCGTTGTAGTCAGCAGGGCGGGTATACACAGGAGGAGCTAACAGATTATCCTGGAAAGAATCGGACAAGGCACTTTGCTCATCCCCGATGGCTCCCGGGATCAGACGCACCACCGCATCCGTGATCACCGCGGCGGCCAACTCACCCCCTGTCAACACATAATCCCCGATAGAGATTTCTTTCGTGATCAGATGTTCCCGGATCCGGTAATCCACCCCTTTATAATGTCCACAGAGGATGATCATATTTTCCAGGAGAGACATACTGTTAGCCATGGGCTGATTAAAGGTTTCTCCATCCGGTGAAGTATAGATCACTTCATCATACTCCCGCTCCCTCTTCAGGACGGAGATCGCCCGGTCAATCGGTTCGATCTGCATCACCATCCCGGCTTCACCACCAAAAGGATAATCATCCACCCTCCTCCATTTATTGGTGGTATAGTCCCGGAGATTATGAAGATGAATCTCGGCCAACCCTTTCTCCTGGGCACGTTTAACAATGGAGCAATTGATCATCCCGTCGATCATTTCGGGAAGTACTGTTAAGATATCTATTCTCATTCGTTCAGAGGAATTAATTTCTAACCTGATTTCAGGCGGACAAAGATAGTGATTTTGACTCATTTTTATATGGGTTTGAAGAATTCTTCTTACCTTTGGCGGGCATAAAAAAGAGTGACCAGTAGTCAGGAAGCGAAGGAGTCAAAGGAGGTAAGATGAAAGAAAAATAAATTCTACTTACGACTTAACACCTAACGGGCAAAGTGAGTGTTAACTCCTTCCACTACTAAAAATAAGAATAAATTTTAAAAGCGATGAATATATCTTACAACTGGCTTAAGTGTTATCTTGATTTTGATTTACAGCCTGATGAAGTGGCTGCCGCGTTGACATCTATCGGTCTGGAAACCGGAGGTGTTGAAGAGGTGCAAACCATCAAAGGCGGATTGGAAGGGATCGTGATCGGAGAAGTCCTTACCTGCGTTGATCATCCGAATTCTGACCATTTACATATCACGACTGTGAATGTCGGTGAGGGTGAACCATTAAAGATCGTTTGCGGCGCACCGAACGTAGCTGCCGGACAGAAAGTGGTGGTTGCAACCAATGGTACGAAACTGTATAAGGGTGACGAATGCTTTACCATTAAGAAATCAAAGATCAGGGGAGAAGAGTCTAATGGTATGATCTGTGCGGAAGATGAGATTGGTATCGGAACCAGCCACGATGGCATTATCGTCCTACCGGAAGATGCTGTGGTAGGTACTCCGGCCAAAGATTACTATAATATAAAGAGTGATTATGTACTGGAAGTAGACATTACTCCTAACCGGGTAGACGCGACTTCCCACTATGGTGTGGCACGTGACCTGGCGGCTTATCTGAAACAGAACGGTAAACCGGCAGCGTTGAAACTTCCATCCGTAGAAGCTTTTAAAATAGAAGATCCGGCTCCGGGTATTCAGGTGACTGTGGAAAATCAGGAGGCATGTCCCCGTTATACCGGAGTGACCATCAAAGGAGTGACTGTAAAAGAGAGTCCGGAGTGGTTACAGAATTACCTGAATGTAATAGGTCTGCGTCCGATCAACAATGTGGTGGACATTACCAATTTTGTACTGCATGAACTGGGCCAGCCCCTCCATGCTTTCGACGCCGAAAAAATCAAGGGCGGACAAGTGATCGTGAAAACCATGCCTACAGGTACGAAGTTTGTGACGCTGGACGGTGTGGAACGCACACTGACTGATCAGGACCTGATGATCTGTAACACCGAAGAAGCAATGTGTATCGGAGGTGTATTCGGTGGATTAGACTCAGGGGTAACAGAAAGCACAACGGATATATTCTTAGAATCGGCGAACTTCAATCCCACTTCTGTCCGTAAAACAGCACGTCGCTTTGGTTTGAATACGGATTCTTCTTTCCGTTTCGAAAGAGGTCTGGATGCTAACAATACGATGTATGTACTGAAACGGGCAGCTCTGTTGATCAAAGAGCTGGCAGGTGGAACCATTACCGGAGATATCCAGGATATCTATCCTTGTCCGGTACAACCCTATACCGTAGAAGTTTCTTTCCGGAAGATCAACACGTTGATTGGAAAAGAGATTCCGGTAGAAACCGTGAAAAGTATTCTGGACAGTCTGGAGATCAAGATCACAGAGGAAACAGCAGAAGGATTAACCCTTCAGGTATCCCGTTATCGTATCGACGTTCAGAAAGATGTGGATGTGATCGAAGATATCCTGCGTATTTATGGATATAACAATGTAGAAATCGGAGAAAATGTAAAATCAAACCTGAGCTACGAAACTCCGACAGACAAAAGCTATAAATTACAGAACCTGATCTCCGAACAGCTTTCAGGAGGTGGTTTCCATGAAATCATGAATAATTCCCAGACCCATTCAGCCTACTATGATGAGCTTTCAAGCTATCCGGTAGCACACTGTGCGATGTTACTGAATCCGCTTAGCTCGGATCTGAACTGTATGCGCCAGACGCTGTTGTTCGGGGGGCTGGAAAGTATCGAATATAATATCAAACGGAAAAACAGCAATATCCGGTTCTATGAATTCGGGAACTGCTACCAATATGATATAGACAAGCAGAAAGAGGGTGAAAATCTCTCCGCTTATAAAGAAGAGTATCGCTTAGGTTTATGGATGACTGGTAACAGAGTGGGAAATAGCTGGGCGCATCCGGATGAAGCAACATCGGTTTATGAACTGAAAGCGTATGTTGAAAATATCTTCACCCGCTTAGGCATCAATAAAAAGACGATTCTTTTCGGAAACCTGAGCAATGATATTTACTCGGTAGGCCTGAGCATTAACACGATTTCCGGACGTTCATTGGGAACCATAGGGATTGTCAATAAAAAGATCTGTAAAGCAATCGATATTGATGTGGAAGTGGCTTATGCCGAACTATCCTGGAACCTGCTGATGAAAGAGATTAAAAAGAATAAAGTGAAGTTCTCGGAGATCTCTAAATTCCCGGCGGTCAAACGTGACTTAGCACTGCTACTGGACAAATCCGTACAGTTTGCAGACATAGAAAAGATTGCTGTGGAAAGCGACCGGAAACTGTTGAAACAGGTAGAACTATTCGACGTATACGAAGGAAAGAACCTGGCACCGGGGAAAAAATCCTATGCTGTCAGCTTCTATCTGCAGGATGAAAGCAAAACATTAAATGACAAACAGATCGACGCGATCATGAAGAAGATCCGGACCAATCTGGAACAGAAATTAGGTGCACAATTAAGATAACATACAAAAAACGAAAAGTGAACATCCTCCGGGAGTCATTCACTTTTCGTTTTTCACTTATCAATCCAACTGATTCAATTAAAAAACAATAAAACATGGGAAGAGCGTTTGAATATCGTAAAGCAACGAAACTAAAACGTTGGGGTAATATGGCCCGCGTTTTCACCAAATTAGGAAAACAAATCACAATCGCAGCAAAAGAAGGGGGTCCGGATCCGGATACCAATCCACGTCTACGTGTCCTGTTCCAACAGGCCAAAAAGGAGAACATGCCTAAAGACAACGTAGAACGCGCGATTAAAAAGGCGACCTCTAAAGATTTTACAGACTATAAGGAAATGAACTATGAAGGATACGGTCCGTTCGGTATTGCTATCTTTGTAGAAACAGCGACAGACAATACCACTCGTACAGTAGCCAACGTAAGAAGCTATTTCAATAAACACGGAGGTTCATTAGGAACCAGTGGCAGTCTGGAGTTCCTGTTTGAGCATAAATTCATATTCCACATTGTAAAGAGAGAAGATATTTCTCTGGAAGAGCTGGAGCTGGAGTTAATTGATTACGGTGTGGACGAGCTGGAAATTGATGAGGATGAGATCATCCTGTATGGTGAATTCTCACAGAATGCGGCTCTACAGAAGTATCTGGAAGAAAACGGCTACGAGATCAACAAAGTAGAATTTGTCCGTCTCCCTAATGATCTGAAAGAGGTCACTCCGGAACAACGGGAAACATTAAACAAGCTGATCGATAAATTGGAAGAGGATGAAGATGTTCAGAATGTCTTCCATAATATGAAAGAGGAAGAAGAGTAATTCTTCTATTTTCTAATATAATGAGAAAAGCTGTTTCAAAATAAAATGAAGCAGCTTTTTTTATTTTATTGATTTTACCAATACAGTTCATCCCTCCGGAGGGATCTGTAGTTCCAAACCGGCTTTCATTCTGGATTTTTCAGACTTTTAGCTTTACAATAAAGATGACTGAATTCCCGGCATGGGGAAATAGATCTTTACATTCTGCTGCTGTTTTTGTAAAACAGTAAGTTTGATTATAAACATCCATCCGTTGTAAATCCGTTACCTTTCCGGTCCGGTAGAAATTGTCATCCAAACCGTCCTCCACCAGCCAACACTGGTTTTTCTCCCAGTCATAACAGTACAAATATCCCGGCAATTCACCGCGGTCTTCATTCTGATAGGAGGCAAGCCAGAAACGGCTTCCGACAGCAAGCGGATAGACCGGTAAGAGATCCTGATGATTCAGTTCTTCTGGCTCATATAAATGATCTTTCATATATAATGTGTCCCGGATCAATTGATCGGAACATAAAGAAGGATTATATAGATACTTCATTCCGGTATGCGGCATTACTGAAAACATGGGTTTCGCCCAGAAAGGAAGTGGCTGCTCCCGTCCCAGATCTCCCGGGATAACCGGATAGGTATTAAGTTTACGGAAAGAGGTATCATATTCCACCACTTTTCTCTCTATGCAAAATCCTTCAGAATCCATGGCAGGAACGACTTCTTCTTCCGCACACCAGATGCTCCCATTAAAAAAAGACAGGGATAATAAACGGTAATCTTCATACCCATGCTCCAGACGCTTTCTATCCAACAGTTCTCCGTCAAAAGAATAATAATGAATATCCCGCTCATTCCCGATTACGATCAGTTGTCCGGCCACCGGATCGATGACATACTCTCCCACCCGCATCATCTCCGGTTGAGTGACCTGGCAGATAAACGCTCCATTCCGGTCAAACCGGTAGAGTGTATGTCCACTCAGCAAAAAGAGATCATTTCCAGATTGCCGGATATTCCGGATCTTCTCTATCTTGCATTCGGCTCCGGCCTGTAAAGGAACAGCCATCACTTTATCTGCGATATCTGATAAAGAACCTACCTTAAACGCTGTTGGAATATCTTCCGCCGTACAAAGACGATACCCCTCTTTTCCATAGAGGACCAACAGGAGAGCTAATAAAAACAGATATGCACGTTTCATAAATGATGATCTTTTTACATGATAGAACGCTAAAAATAACGATTTATTGGGAAAATCTCTATCTTTAAGGCTGATATCTTTAATCTATTATATCTATGAAACCATTAAAAATAGCAACTGTCCAGTTTGAACCTCAGGATAATAACAAAGAATATAACCTTTCTGTTATCCGTACGATCTGCCGGAAAGCATCCCGGGAAGGGGCAGATGTAGTTGCCTTCCACGAGTGTTCTGTTTGTGGTTACACATTTGCCAAAGAATTAAGTAAAGAAGAATTGCTGGCGATAGCTGAGCCCATTCCTACAGGAGAAAGCACGCAGGAACTGATCCGGATAGCCAAAGAATTGGATATTACCCTCCTGGCCGGATTCTTTGAAAAGGATGAGAACAATAGGATCTATAAAGCACAGGTCTGTGTCGATAAAGAGGGATTAAAAGCGAAATACAGGAAATTGCATCCGTTTATCAATCCACACATTCAACCCGGAGATCAATACATTATTTTTGAGATTAAGGGCTGGAAATGTAGTATCCTGATTTGCTATGACAATAATATAGTGGAAAATGTCAGAGCAACAGCTCTTTTAGGAGCGGATATTATATTTATGCCGCATGTAACCATATGCACCCCTTCTCCACGTCCGGGAGCCGGATTAGTAGCACCTGAATTGTGGGAAAACAGGGAACAGGATCCCACCACTCTCCGGCAGGAGTTTGACAGTTTAAAAGGAAGAGCGTGGCTGATGAAGTGGTTACCAGCCCGGGCTTATGATAATGGAGTATATGTTGTGTTTTCTAATCCCATAGGGAAAGATTACAATGAGATCAAAAACGGTTGTTCCATGATACTGGATCCTTTTGGAGATATCCTCGCCGAATGCAGGAAGTTAGGGGATGATTATGAGATCGCCACACTCACACCGGAGAAACTTCAGCAAGCCGGGGGATACCGCTATCGGAATGCCCGCCGCCCGGAACTCTACCGGGATATTATCGGCCGGGAGCATACACCTGTGCAAAAAGTAGCCTGGTTGCATAAAGAATAAACCATTGCCCTCCAATGCCTGAGGGACAAGGTTACTTGTATCATCATATCCATAAAAATCCTTACGGATTGACCAGGCTCCAGCTTTGTCTTTCCTGAGAGAGGAAAGGGTTATATTGATAAAGGATCACCTTTTTCTCTTTAAGAGAACGGGGTACATCGATCAACCGTTGATTCCGGCTTCCTCTGAACAGAAGGGATTCGTCTCTTAATGACTGTTCGTAGCGGCCGTCTACCAGTACATCTATATACTCAAGGAGTGGGAAGAGTTTTTTATTTTTTATCAATGCTTCAAACGTATAACCAGTGTAACACCAGATCGTCTTCCGGCTTTTCTCTTTGATACCACGAGCCAGACGCATAAATCCTTCCGGTTGAAAGAATGGATCTCCCCCGCTAAAGGTAACATTCGCAAAATCATCTGCCAGAATTCTCTTCAACAACGAGTCTATAGAGACCGGTTTGCCCTGTTGAATATCCCAGGACCCGGGATTGTGACAACCCGGACAACGGTGCAGGCATCCGGCAGCATAAATAGCTGTACGGAAACCCGGACCGTCCACGGTTGTATCTTCAATAATATCTAAAATGGAGAGCATCGTTAGTTATGGATCACACGGTCATTCAATTCGGAAAGTTTCGCATGGTTCCAACGGTCAGTCGTACCGACCAGATACCCTGTAATGCGTTGTAGCTTATCTAATTGTTCACTGCCGCATTTCGGACAGGTTTCCAACTGTTCGGCGGCATTTTCATATCCGCAGTCTAAGCATCTATTGCGATTATGGTTCACAGAACCATATCCAATATTATACTTATCCATCATATCCACCACCTGCATGATCGCTTCCGGGTTATGGGTGGCATCTCCATCAATCTCCACATAGAAAATGTGTCCTCCCCGGGTCAGGTCGTGATAGGGAGCTTCAACCTCAGCCTTGTGACGGGCACTACATTTGTAATAAACCGGTACGTGGTTGGAGTTGGTATAGTATTCCCGGTCTGTAACCCCCGGAATTAAACCGAAGACAGCTTTATCTTTCGCCGTAAATTTACCGGCCAGACCTTCTGCCGGCGTGGCTAACACACTATAATTATGCTGGTATTCCTCTGCAAATTGATTGACCCGGTCACGCATATAGGTCACGATCTTTAATCCTAATTTCTGGGAAGTTTCATCTTCTCCATGATGTTTTCCGGTTAAAGCAACTAAACATTCAGCCAGTCCGATAAAACCAATTCCTAAAGTTCCCTGATTGATGACCGGAGCGATCGTATCAGTTGGTTTCAGCTTTTCACTACCCAACCAAAGGGCTGACATCAGTAAGGGGAACTGTTTAGCATAAGCTGTTTTCTGGAACTCCATGCGTGCATGCAGCTGACGGGCAGCAACAGTCAACACTTCATCTAACTTAGCAAAGAAACGGGCAATACGTTCTTCCTGGTTGACAATCCCCATACATTCAATGGCCAGCCGGACAATATTAATCGTAGAAAAAGAAATGTTCCCACGGCCGATAGATGTTTTAGGACCAAACCGGTTTTCAAAGACACGGGTGCGGCATCCCATCGTAGCCACTTCATACTCAAACCGTCTCGGATCATCTTCCCTCCAATCTTCATGTTGGTTGAAAGTAGCATCCAGATTAAGAAAATTAGGGAAAAACCGTCTGGCACTTACCTGAGCCGCTAATTGATACAGGTCATAGTTTTTATCTTCCGGCAAATAGCTGACTCCCCGTTTTTTCTTCCAGATCTGGATCGGAAAGATGGCTGTTTCCCCGGAACCGACTCCCCGGTAGGTACTATTCAGGATCTCCCGGATAATGCAGCGGCCTTCTGCTGATGTATCTGTTCCGTAATTGATGGAACTAAATACTACCTGGTTACCTCCTCTGGAATGGATCGTATTCATATTATGTATGAAAGCTTCCATCGATTGATGTACCCGGCTGACCGTCTGATTGATAGCATGCTGGATAATCCGTTCTTCTCCGGATAATCCTTCCAGCGGTTTTTGCACGTAATCTTCCACCTCTACCTGATACAAATGGGCGTAGCTCTCTCCGGCCAGTTTTTCAAGGGTTTTCAGTTCTTCGATGAAACTGGAACGAACATAAGGAGCCAGATAAAAATCAAAAGCAGGGATGGCCTGGCCACCATGCATCTCATTCTGAGCAGTTTCGAGAGAGATACAGCCTAAAATGCTGGCTGTCTCGATCCGTTTGGCCGGACGGGACTCCCCGTGTCCGGCTGAAAAACCATTCTGAAGAATACGGTCTAACGGATGTTGCACACAGGTCAGACTCTTCGTCGGATAGTAATCCTTATCATGTATATGGAGATAGTTACCAGCTACGGCTTCTTTGATCTCTTCTGTTAGCAGGTAATCATCTACAAACGGCTTCGTTGTTTCACTGGAAAACTTCATCATCATTCCCGCAGGAGTATCTGCATTCATATTGGCATTCTCACGGGTAATATCATTCGATTTGATATTAATGATCTCGAGAAACATATCCCGTGTTTTTGCTTTCCGTGCAATACTTCGCTGGTTCCGGTAAGCAATGTATTTCTGAGCCACATCCTTCCGGCTACTATTCATCAGTTCCAACTCCACTGCATCCTGGATAGCTTCCACTGTCATTTGTGGTTCTCCCTGGAACGCGACGTGATCCGTAATCTGAGCGACTAATTTCCGGTCTTCTCCTAATTCTGTGTGCAGCATGGCTTTACGGATCGCAGTCGCTATCTTATCTTCATTAAAACCGACAATCCTTCCATCTCTTTTAATAACCGTTTGTATCATCTTCCCATTTAAATTATTTTTCAACA
>Ga0192240_10627_pt1 | contig 13039 bp, 12 predicted proteins | sample Koala_Koa27_H3_FD_131237 | JGI IMG/M metagenome (GOLD analysis project Ga0192240, IMG submission 131237) | Enriched cells from koala feces incubated with labeled cellulose particles, San Francisco Zoo, California, United States - Koala_Koa2-7_H3 ...
CATGTATCGAGAAACGATCTACGAGCGCGTCTGGGGCGGCGAATACACCGGCGACAGCCGCACGGTAGACCTTCATGTGCAGCGTCTCCGCAAAAAATGCGGTCTCCAGGACAAAATCCGGTCCGTACACAAGGTGGGATACCGGCTGGAGCCGTAACGCGAAAGCCGCACAGAGCAACAGCAAATCAGCTAAACATCATCCTCATCCGGGTAGGAACGTATGGTATGCTATGGCTAAGCCCTTATTAACAATGATACCTAAGGATTGAAAAGAGGTTACAGGCATGAAATTCCGCACAAAACTCGCCATCTGCATGATCATTTTCCTCTCCCTTGCCTTTGGCATCGGAGGAAATTTTCTGATCGCGGCTTCTTTCAATGCCAATTTAAAACAGGAAAAGACCTCTGCAGCAAATTCCTATCAGACGATTCTCAACATGCTGCGCGTGGTCAACAGCGTCAGCACACAGACCTACTATGGCGATGTAGTGGACGCGCTGGAGCAGCTGGAACAGAACGGCGGCGGAAACTGGGATGCGCTCCGCCTGAGTATGGACGGCAATGTCATCTACGAGAGCAGTACGACGGCTGCCCTTATGAGTGATTCCTCCCAGGTGGAAAATGTGAACCAATACCGCCTCCTGGTACTCCAAAGCGAAGGCCGCCACTATCTCCAGGTCAGCGGCGCTCTGGAGGCCGGTGAAAAAACATTGTATCTCGACAGTCTGTATGACATCACTTCCATCTACGAATCCCGGATTCAGCAGCAGAGAATTTATCGCTATCTGTTTTCCGGTATCCTCGCTGCCGGTATTGCTCTCTCCCTGATACTATCACATTTTCTGACCAGGCCCATTCAGGACCTGGCAGATACTGCGCGAAAAATATCGGATGGAGACCTGTCTGTGCGGGCACAGGTGGCGAGCAGTGATGAGATTGGCCTGCTGGCAGAAGATTTCAACAGGATGACCGACAATCTGTCACAGCATATTGACGAGCTGCAGGATGCCATGGAACGCCAGGACACCTTTATGGGTGACTTTGCTCATGAGCTGAAAACGCCCATGACAGCTATCATCGGTTACGCGGATCTGCTGCGCAGCCGGGATCTGCCTGATTCCCAGCGGCGGGCTGCCGCCAACTATATTTTTTCCGAAGGAAAACGCCTGGAAAAATTGTCGCTGAAAATTCTGGAACTTCTTCTGACCAAAAAAGAGGAATTGGCGCTGACTCCCTGCCAACCCGCAAAACTGGTTAAGGACACCGTCATTCTGCTGCGCCCGGTTATGGAAGAAAAAGAGATTACCCTGGAGCAGAACTGTGAGGCTGGGACCTGTCTGCTGGAACCGTCCCTTGTCTCCTCTCTCCTGATCAACCTGATCGACAATGCCGGGAAATCCATGTCAGACGGCGGAACAATCCGTGTCTCTTCCGCCATGACAGAGGATGGCTGCCGCTTCCTTGTAGAAGATGAGGGCTGCGGTATCCCGCCGGAATCTCTCAGCAAAATCACGGATGCTTTTTACCGCGTGGACAAATCCCGGTCCCGCTCCCAGGGCGGTGTCGGCCTCGGTCTCTCGCTTTGTCTGGAAATCGTAAAAGCACACCACGGCTCTATTTCCTTTGAACCAAACACCCCCCGCGGCACCAGAGTAATTGTCTGCCTGAAAGGAGGTGTCCCTGCATGAAAGCATGGAAAAAAGCGGGCATCCTCTGTATCCTGATCGCGATTCTCTTATCCGGATTCGGGCTGCCTGAAGTCGTCAACGCCATTCTTGACCGACAGGTCAACGGCAATACCGAGACAGTAAACACAGAGTCAACCCAGTTACAGATGAGTTCAGACCTGACGCTGACGGAAAAATTTCTCGTAATGGATCGGACCACTTCCTCCGTCAATCTGAATTCCGCGCAGAGCATGGAATACGAAGGCGCCTGTGAATGCCTGGACCAGGAACTGTCCCGGTTGTTCCCGGCCGACACATCCGATCCTTTTTCCATCGCCGGCTTTGCCGAAACCGACCACGCCGTCACCCTCTTCGTCTATGAAGAAAAATCCGTGCTTCTCTGGGATTTTCTTCTGGAAAATGAATCAGGCGATCAGATCCGGGTACTTCTGGATGACGACAGCGGCCTGATTCTCTCTTTTTCCTACGAGCAGGGAGAAACAGAAACCAGGACCGGGGGCTCCGACTTATTTACAGTGATTGCCGACAACACAGATCTGGAACCCGCCGATTATCTGGATGATCTGGCCTTGCGTTATGTGGAATATCTCCAGACCTCTTACAGGCTGAGCGGCACTGAAATTTCCTATGAATGGACCCGGGATTCCGCAGACGCACTGATGTCCGGAGCTGATAATTCCGGTCTTTCCGATGTGAATTCCGGGAGTGAAAATATATCTGCCGGTTCTGAATCCATTGAAACAAATAAGCCTGATGAAAACAGCAGTTCCGGCTCCGATGAGGATGATTCTGCCATGGATTCCGACACCTCCGCAAATAACACTGCCTCCTCTTCCGGTACTGCTGGGAATCGCTCCATCTGGAGTTTCGACACAAATTCAAAGCGGGCAGATACTGCCGGTTCTCTCTGGAATTATGATGGTTCTGAAAAGGAAACGGTCGATTCTGACGATGACGAAACGGTAGTGATTGACGAATGGTACATGTATATTCATCTGACACAAAACGGAGAAGAATGCGTGCTCGATCTCAACCTGGATCGGAGCACTTTGTCTGTACATAGCCTGGGATAATCTGTAATCATTCAGAAATGCACAGCATTTTCGAGCCTGGCTCTGAATAATTACAATAAAAATAATAGAAGCTTTTACCCCTGCTCTCCCTGTGTCATCCTGTATAATTTCTCTGCCTTATAACTCTGATACCTGCCCTCCCCGATGGCAGTCCGGATCTCCGTCATCATCGTATTATAGAAATACAGATTGTGCAGGACGCACAGGCGCATTCCCAGCATCTCTTTCGCTTTCAGCAGATGACGGATATAAGCCCGGCTGTATCTTTGACATGTGGGACATTGACATCCTTCCTCGATCGGACGCATATCCCGCTCGTATTTCTGATTAAACAGATTCAGCTTGCCAAAGTTCGTGTACACATGGCCGTGACGGCCATTCCGGCTCGGATAGACACAGTCAAAGAAATCCACGCCGCGGTCCACGGATTCCAGAATATTGGCAGGTGTGCCGACCCCCATTAAATAGGTGGGCTTATCTTCCGGCAGATGCGGCACTGTCACATCCAGAATATGGTACATCTCCTCATGAGTCTCTCCCACAGCCAGTCCCCCGACGGCATAACCGTCCAGATCAAGTTCGCGAATCTGTTTTGCGTGCTCGATACGGATATCATCATAAACAGCTCCCTGGTTGATGCCGAACAGCATCTGCTCCGGATTGATGGTGTCCTCCAGCGCGTTGAGGCGCTCCATCTCCGCTTTGCAGCGTAAAAGCCAGCGCGTCGTCCGGTCCACCGACGGCTGAACATAGCTGCGGTCCGCTTTGGCCGGCGGGCACTCGTCAAACGCCATCGCGATCGTGGAGGCGAGGTTTGACTGAATCTGCATACTCTCCTCCGGCCCCATAAAAATCTTCTTTCCGTCGATATGGGAATGAAAGTGAACACCTTCCTCCTTAATCTTGCGCAGCCCGGCCAGTGAAAACACCTGGAACCCGCCGGAATCCGTCAGAATCGGCTTTTCCCAGGACATAAACCGGTGCAGTCCGCCCAGGTCATGAATCAGACGATCCCCCGGCCGCACATGGAGATGGTACGTATTAGACAGTTCAATCTGCGTCCCGATCCGCTCCAGATCCTCCGTGGAGACAGCTCCCTTGATGGCAGCCGCGGTGCCCACGTTCATAAACACCGGCGTCTGTATGACGCCGTGGACTGTAGTCAGTTCTCCTCTTTTTGCTCTGCCGTCTTTTTTCAATAATCTATACATACTCAAAATCCTCTTTACGGACTGTTTCGACTTCTCTCGCTCGTTTTGTCCGTATGCTCCCGTATTTCTTACGGACTATTTCGACTTTCCAGCACGTTTCGTCCGTACGCTCCCGCATTTCTTACGGACTATTTCAACTTTCTTGCTCGTTTCGTCCGTACGCAGGCATAAGATTATGTGCAAATTCAGAAAACGAATGCCAAATCCCGGAAATTCCTCAAAAATAACATGAACCTTGCGCAAAGAAAACGTAAAAAGAATAGGGATTTCTTGAGTTGCGGATATCATCTGCCTTATGCTATAATATGGTAATGCAAAATGATATTACCCTATCCATATAAAAAAAGCAAGGGAGGAATACATATGGCCGGTTCAACGCTGGGTACCATTTTTAAAATCACAACATGGGGCGAATCCCACGGGAAAGGCGTCGGCGTCGTCATCGACGGCTGCCCGGCCGGTTTATCCCTTGACGAATCATACATCCAGAAATTTTTAAACCGACGCAAGCCCGGCCAGTCCCGGTTTACCACGCCGCGAAAGGAAAGCGACCGGGTGGAAATCCTCTCCGGTGTCTTTGAGGGATGTACGACCGGCACTCCCATCTCCCTCCTCGTCAGAAATGAGGACCAGAGATCAAAGGATTACAGCGAAATTGCCTCTTACTATCGTCCTGGACACGCGGACTACACCTTTGACGCAAAGTACGGATTCCGGGATTACCGGGGCGGCGGGCGCTCCTCCGGCCGGGAGACCATCGGCCGCGTGGCGGCGGGTGCCGTTGCGTCAAAAATTCTGGCAGAAACGGGCGTTTCCCTCCTGACCTACACCAGATCCATCGGACCGGTATCTATATCAGAGGATCGATTCGACGCGGAGCAGATCCCGGCCAATCCGCTCTATATGCCCGATGCCATAGCTGCCCGGGAAGCACAATTTTACCTGGAAGAATGCATGAAAGAACAGGATTCCTCCGGCGGCACGGTAGAGTGCGTCATCACCGACCTCCCCTCTGGAATCGGAGAGACCGTTTTTGACAAACTGGATGCCAACCTTGCCAAAGCAATTTTCTCCATCGGCGCAGTAAAGGGATTTGAGATCGGATCCGGATTTTCCGCCGCCTCGAAAAAAGGCTCTGAAAACAATGACGCATTCTGCACCGACGACACCGGCCGTATTGTCAAACAGACAAACCATGCGGGCGGAATCCTCGGCGGCATGAGCGACGGCAGCCCCATCGTTTTCCGGGCAGCCATCAAGCCAACTCCCTCGATTGCCCGCCCTCAGCAGACTGTCAGAAAAGACGGCACCCCTGTCGAGATCAGCATCGCCGGGCGGCACGACCCTGTGATCGTCCCTCGTGCAGTGGTTGTGGTCGAAGCCATGGCCGCGCTGACCATTGTAGATTTGCTGCTGGCCAATATGTCCGCGCGGATGGAATATCTGAAGAAGATCTATCGCGATTAAGACGGCAAAAGCCATCTCACCGGGATATAAAAATCACTGTAATCTATGGATAAAAATACTGTTCGGCTGCCCGATCACTGCCGGTTTTGCGGACATCAGGAAACACCTTTCCTCATAGTTCATCCTGTAAGTCATGATCTCATCCGTATTATGGCTCAGCACGATAAAATGCTCGTTATCCGGGAGCACTGCCAGCGACTTCGGGTAATCCCCGCTGCAATAATTACTGCAGATTTTCTCCAGAAGGCCGGTCTCCTGATCTACATTATAAACCACCATCGTGTTGATTCCGGCATTGCTGACAAACAGATGCTTTCCGTCCGGTGAGAATTCAATGCCGCAGGCTGCGGCCCGCTGATCTTTTTTCTCGTTGATCGTGGATATCTTCTGGATGCACTCGTAGTTGTACTCGCCCTCCCGTTCCGGATCCGCCGCCGCCTGATACACACAGACCCGGTTGCTCATCTGTTCCAGGATATAGATAAATTTCCCCTGCTGATAAGAGCGCAGCATATATGGTGCGCTGTCCAGCTCGCAGCGGATGATATCATTCAGATGCAGCTTCCCGGACTTCGCATTGACGTCATAGACTCTCACCTGATCCAGACCGCTGTCTGCCGCAAAAATCCCTTTCTGATTCGGTGTCAGCTTTACGCAGGTCACATGGGGCATGGCACTGCGATCCGTAATGTTGAGTCCGATTCCCTCATGAAAGACACCGTCCGCCACCGGACCGATATAACCGTCCTCCCCGAGCGGCATGACGGAAACCCTGGCGTCATGATATCCTGCTACGAAGAGGAAACGGTCGTCCATATCCGTCTCCAGATAGCAGCCCCGCATACCGCCGGTCCACTGGCAGTTCAAAAACTCCAGATCGCCATCCTCCAGAATCTGGTAGGCATTCACGCCAAGATCCGTGATCGCATATAAAAACTGCCCGTTATTGGAAACCAGGACATCGGAGGGATTGTCCACCGGAATCACTTTTCTCTCTTTCATCGTCCACGTCTCCGTGTCAATGTCAAAAATGTAGATTCCATGGCTCTTTCCCTGAGTGTAGGTACCAACATAAGCTACATAGCGGTCTTTGCTCATAACCTAATCCTCCTCTTTTCTGCGCAGAACATCAAACTCCTCCATAGAATGTCCCAGATCAATAAATAAAACCTGCTTCGGATGAGGTGCGGATTCCATCTCCTCACCGGCTTCATTGACGATGCGGCTGACTTGCACCTCTATATTATCACCGTTCGGTTTCATAATTTCAATAGTTTTTCCTACAGAAAATTTATTTTTCTGTTCGATCCGGTACAACCCCTCCGCCGTTTTTTCCTCCACAACGCCCAGATAAGTATAATTTTTTACATAAGTATTGCTGTCGTAGATCTGTGTCTCCTCGTTCGGCTTTCCGAAGAAGAAACCCGTCGTAAACTGACGATACGTACAGCTTGTAATCTGCTCACGGTACCAGTCCAGGTGAGCCTCATATAGAGCTGGGTCTGTGAAATAATCATCGATCGCTTTCCGGTATGTCCGGGCCACCGTGGCCACATACAGCGCCGTCTTCATCCTGCCCTCGATCTTGAAACTGTCAATGCCGCTCTCCACAAGTTCCGGAATATGCTCGATCATGCACAGATCTTTGGAATTAAAAAGGAAAGTCCCTCTCTCATTCTCATAAACCGGCAGATATTCCCCCGGCCGCGTCTCCTCCACCACCGCATACTTCCAGCGGCAGGGGTGCGTACAGGCTCCCCGATTGGCATCCCTTCCGGTAAAAAAGTTGCTGAGAAGACATCTTCCGGAATAGGAAATGCACATCGCGCCATGGACAAACGTCTCCATCTCCAGATCATCCGGAATCCGGCTGCGAATCTCAGACAGTTCCGCCAGGGATAACTCCCTGGCCGTCACTACACGCTTCGCACCCTGCGCATGCCAGAATAAATATGTCCCGTAATTCGTGTTGTTGGCCTGCGTACTGATATGAATGTCAATCTCCGGGCAGACCTCCCGGGCAATGGAAAACACGCCCGGATCCGAGATGATCAGAGCGTCCGGCTTCATGGCCCGCAATTCTTCAAAATAAGACCTGACTTCCGCCAGATCCTCATTGTGTGCCAGAATATTCGCTGTGATATAGACTTTAACCCCGTGCGCGTGAGCAAAGAGAATCCCCTGCGCGATTTCCTCCATGGAAAAATTTTTCGCCTTGGCGCGAAGACCGAAGGCTTCGCCGCCGATATAGACTGCGTCGGCGCCGAAAGCCACCGCCACTTTTAAGACTTCCGGGCTGTTGGCCGGGATCAGGAGTTCGGGTTTTTTCATGGAAATCTGTACCTCTTTTTATAGTGTATAGTGCACCGACTTAAATAAACTTCTTTACGCTCATCGCCACACCATCCCCAACCGGTAATATCGTTGTGGTGAGCTGCCCATTGTGAGTCAGCTCGTAGAGATATTCCCTCATCCGCTTATGGATAGTGCGGTTTCTGCGGGTGACGGCGAATTTGGATTCGATGATGTCGCCCTCCTGGAGGACGTTGTCGGAGAGGAGCACGCCGCCGGGTGACAGCAACCGAAGTACATCTGCAAAAAAATGAATGTACTGTCCTTTCGCCGCATCCATAAAAATCAGGTCATAAGGACCATCCAGCGTCTTTAAAATGTCTGACGCATCCCCTTCCAGAAGTGTAATCTGCTCTTCTCTGCCGGCGTGCCGAAAGTTCTCTCTGGCGATGGGTATGCGCTTTTCATAGTTCTCAATGGTGGTGATCTGCGCCCGGACAGGATTGTACTCCGCCATCAAAAGAGTGGAAAACCCTACCGCTGTCCCTACTTCCAGTATTTTTTCCGGACGGTGAAGCGCCAGGATGACTTTCAGAAAGCTCTGCGTCTCGGGACGGATCACCGGGACACAGGATGCCCTGGCTTCCCTCTCAATCTGTGTCAGCAACGGAGTATTCCCCGTGCTGAGTGAATTGATATAGGCCGCAAATCTCTCATCCGCAATCATGACGCGTCATCCACCAGCACATCGTCAAATTCAAGACAGGTGATCAGCTCGCGGTTTACCGTCTGCACGATTTTACACACTGCCACTTCCGCGTCCATAAACTCTCTCACTACCGGATCCTGATACAGATCCTGGTATTCTTTCATCAGACGGTCCGACTCTGAAAACAGGTCGGTCGACCCATCGGAATTCTGCAAAAGATAATTCTTTTTCCGGAATTCCATGAGGCGCTTTTCCTTTTTCGGATATTCACGCACTTTCTCCCGGGCGTCGCGATATCTGTGAAACTCCTCGGATTCTTTTAACACCTCGATCATGCCGTCCAGGCTTTCCTTTATCGTCTGCATATGCTATGCTATCCTTTCCTGTCTGACCATCACTGCCAGACGAAATCCACCAGATAAAATGCCGGGTTTGATAAACTGTCCTCTCATTGATCCGGCAAAACATCGACATATCTTCCCTTTCAGAAAGTGCATTTACACTTCCATAATAATCGGGATGATCATCGGACGGCGCTTGGTCTTTTTCCAGACATACTCACTCAGCGCATCCCGGATCTCGGACTTGATCTTTCCCCAGTCAGTAATATGCCGGTCCACCATGCGGTACACCGCCTCGTTGACTGTCTGCTGTGCTTCTTCCATCAGGCTCTCGGACTCCCGCACATAGACAAAACCGCGGGATACGATATCGGGTCCCGCCAGGAGCTGTCCGCTGCCCGACTCCAGAGTCAGCACCACGATTATGATGCCGTCCTCCGCCAGATGCTGACGGTCGCGCATCACGATATTTCCCACATCACCGATACTGAGGCCATCCACGAAGACAGCCCCGTGGGGAACAGTTCCCACCACTTCCGCGCCATCCTCATCAATCTCCAGCACATCACCGGATTCCAGCATGAGGATGCGTTCTTTCGGAATGCCGAGTGTAGCAGCCAGCTGTGCCTGTGCTTTCCGATGTTTGAACTCACCGTGGACCGGGATGGAATACTTTGGCTGCAACAGAGAGTAGATCAGCTTGATCTCCTCCTGGCAGGCGTGGCCGGACACATGCGTATCCTGGAAAATGACATCCGCACTCTTCCGGTACAGCTCGTTGATAATACGGGACACTGCCTTTTCATTCCCGGGAATCGGGTTGGAGCTGAACACAATCAGATCGTTGGGCGTGATCCGGACTTTCTTGTGCGTGCCGTTCGCCATCCTTGAGAGTGCCGCCAGCGGCTCGCCCTGGCTTCCGGTCGTGATCAATACCATCTTCTCATCCGGATAATTTTTCATAAAATCTTCTTCGATCAGCGTATCATCCGGGATATCCAGATATCCCAGCTCCGAGGCGATCGAGATGATATTCACCATACTTCTTCCCTCGACGACCACCTTCCGTCCGAACTTGCAGGCCGTGTTGATAATCTGCTGCACGCGATCCACATTGGACGCAAACGTGGCGATGATGATCCGTTGTTTTTTGTGATCTGAAAAAATAGAATCGAACACTTTACCGACGGTGCTCTCCGTCATGGTAAATCCGGGGCGCTCGGCGTTGGTGCTGTCGCACATCAGAGCCAGCACTCCTTTTTTTCCGATCTCGCCAAAACGCTGCAGATCGATGGCGTCGCCGTAAACCGGCGTGTAATCGACCTTAAAGTCCCCAGTGTGGACGACAATACCTGCCGGTGAATAAATAGCCAGCGCCGCCGCATCCTGAATGCTGTGATTTGTCTTGATAAACTCCACCCGGAAGTCGCCCATGTTGATATGCTGTCCGTAGCTGACCACTTTTCTTCTCACCTTGTCGAGAAGATCATGCTCCTCCAGCTTGTGCTCGATGAGTCCCATGGTAAGCTTTGTCGCATAGATCGGCACATTGACCTCCAGAAGCACATAGGGAAGCGCTCCGATATGGTCCTCATGTCCGTGGGTAAAGAAAAATGCTTTCACGTTCTCAATATTGTCCTGCAGATAAGTGATGACAGGCACGCAAAGATCGATGCCGTACATGTCATCCTCCGGAAATGCCAGGCCGCAGTCCACTACAATAATACTGTCTCCGTACTCAAAGGCAGTAATATTCATCCCTATGGATTCCAGTCCGCCCAAAGGGATGATACGCAATTTGGAATTGTTCTGTTTCTTCAAATAAATACCTCCGTTATTCATTTTTTCCGTTCTGATTTTCAGTTTGCAGCAGAAGCAAACTTAATATAAAATCTACGACAGATTTCACTAATCACTCGATGTCGATATCCTCCAGCATCTCGGCAAAGACCTTTGAAATTGCGCCCAGTTCTACCTCATCCTCCACCATTGCATAGATGATATCGTCCTCGTCTGTCTGTATCTCTTTTAAAATGTACGCAAGGGAATCCTCTTCCTCCTCCTCGGTCACCAGGAGATAAGTAATTCCTCCGATACATGTCTGCTCTAATACGTAAAATAAGACTTCTTCCCCGGAATCAGGGTCTGTAAATGTAACACTCTCCATATCGATGCTCTCTCTTTATATTTCTCTGCAAAGCTGTGTCTATCCGTATGGACTTTCTCTATAACTTTCACTGCAAGTCCACGACACTGCCCACCTCGCCGTTATGCCGGGAATCCAGATAGTTTTGCAGGATAAAGACCGCCGCCAGCTTGTCGACATATTCCTTTCTGTCCTCCCTGCGGATGCCTCCTTCCATCATGGCGCGATCCGCCATCACAGTGGTCAGTCGCTCATCCCCCAGAACCACTTCCAGACCAGTCCGGCGTTCCAGCATCTCTTTAAATTCCACGGTCTTCTCACACCGCTCTCCCTCTGAGTTGTTCATATGCTTCGGATATCCGAGGACAATCCTGTCCACCTCATACTCACGAATCAGTTCCTCTATCCGCGCAAGGGTCTGCCGAAGCTTTCCGGGAGATTTTCTCCGTATGATCTCCACACCCTGCGCAGTCAGAAACAAAGGGTCGCTTACCGCAACCCCCACTGTTTTGGAACCATAATCAAGACCCATGATCCGCATCGATCGCTCTCCTATTCCCACGCATGCTTCTTCACATAATCCTTCAGCACTTCCTCCACCAGCTCGTCCCGCTCCACTTTCATGATCAGGCTGCGCGCATTGTTATGGCTGGTGATGTATGTAGGATCCCCCGACATAATATAGCCGACAATCTGGTTAATCGGGTTATACCCTTTCTCCAGCATCGCCTTGTAGACGATCTCGAGTACATCCCCCACTTTCAGTTCCGGCGCTTTCTGCACTTTAAAATACTGTGTGTTCGTAATATTCTGCATACCTTCATCCTCATACACGTAAACAACTCGGTCGGGCTTTACATACGCCCACTTTTTTTATTCTATACTATAATCTGAAAAAATTCAACCGTCATTATTTTGTTTTCCGCAGATTCGTCTGTCCGGTAGCGGATTTTCACATACTCCGGCGTAAATCCCTCATAATATTTCTCACCATTTACGAGGATGGGTTCTTCAAAAAGCACCTCAACCGGCTTTCCCTCATACCATGCGGCAAAATGTTTTTTCTGCTCCGCCGCGATCGCCATCAGGGTGTGGCTGCGCTCCGCTTTCACAGCGGAGAGAAGATGTCCCTCCATCCGGTCAGCCGCAGTCCCCTTTCTCCTGGAATACTGAAAAACATGAATCTCATAAAAAGACACCAGCTTTGCAAACGCACAGGTCTCTTCAAATTCTTCCTCCGTCTCGCCCGGAAACCCGACAATGATGTCGGTCGTCAATGCCGGATGCTCATAGTATTTCCGCAAAATCTCGCATTTATGAAAGTATTCTTCCGTCGTATACTTCCGGTTCATCCGCCGCAGCACCGCATCGCTGCCGCTCTGAAGAGAGAGATGAAAATGCGGACAGACTTTCTTCATCTGCGCCAGTTCCCTCACAAACTCTTCCGTGATAATTCCCGGCTCCAGGGAGCCCAGGCGGATCCGCTGTATGCCCTCCACCGCGTGCACGCTCCGGATCAGATCCAGCAGTGTACATCCCAGATCGATCCCGTAAGAACTCAAATGGATACCTGTCAGAACGATTTCCTGAAACCCGTTCTCTGCCAGTTCTTCCGTCTCACGGACAACATCCTCCAGACGTCTGCTCCGCACACGTCCCCGGGCATAAGGAATGATGCAGTAGCTGCAGAACTGGTTGCATCCGTCCTGGACTTTTAAAAATGCGCGGGTATGCTCCGCGGGGTGTGCCACATGCAGCTCCTCGTAAGGCTGATCCTGCTGGTTGATATCGAGAAGAGCCGCCGTCTCCGGAACCTTCTTCTCAGGAACAACCGACGAATCTGATAATACCATATCCCGGCCTGTGTCGGTTTTCCTGCCAGAATGCTTCTCATATTCTCTCAGCAGCAGAATCAGATTCTGCTTACAGTTGTTTCCGATCACAATATCAATCGACGCATCCTCCGCCGCCTGCCCAGGGCTGGTCTGCACATAGCAGCCGGCCGCCACCACGATGGCATCCGGGTTCATTTTCCTGGCACGGTGAATCATCTGTCTTGATTTGCGGTCTGCCACGTTCGTGACAGAGCAGGTATTGATCACATACACATCC
>Ga0192240_10629_pt1 | contig 13009 bp, 10 predicted proteins | sample Koala_Koa27_H3_FD_131237 | JGI IMG/M metagenome (GOLD analysis project Ga0192240, IMG submission 131237) | Enriched cells from koala feces incubated with labeled cellulose particles, San Francisco Zoo, California, United States - Koala_Koa2-7_H3 ...
ACACTTGGTGATATACCGCCGAGAATCATGCGAGACAGGATATACCGCAGATGCAGCAGGAACGATATATGAGAGAAGCCATCCGTCAGGCGAAGAAGGCCTACGCCATCGGGGAAGTCCCGATCGGCTGTGTGATCGTATATGAGGATAAAATCATCGCCCGCGGGTATAATCGCCGCAACACGGATAAGAATACGCTGTCGCACGCCGAGATTTCCGCGATTCGGAAGGCGAGCAAAAAGATGGGCGACTGGCGCCTGGAGGGATGTACGATGTACGTGACGCTGGAACCCTGCCAGATGTGCGCGGGCGCGCTGGTGCAGGCACGCATTGACCGGGTAGTGATCGGGTGCATGAATCCGAAAGCGGGCTGTGCGGGATCGGTGCTGAACCTTCTGCAGATGGCGGAGTTTAATCATCAGGCGGAGATCGAGCGCGGTGTCTGCGGGGAGGAATGCTCGGAGCTTTTGCGGCGTTTCTTTTCGGAACTTCGAGACAGGAACCGGCAGGAGAAAGCGCGGAAGGCATATTTACAGGAACATCAGGATCTGTCCGGCGGACAGTCGGCAGACGGCTGCCCGGGACAGATTGCTGAATATGCAGAAACGACAGAGGTGAATACAAATGCTTGAACTAAGGGACGTCTGTTTTCAGGTGGCAGATGAGGGCACGGATACAGACAAAGAGATTTTAAAAAACATTAACCTGACGATCGATGACCGTTTTGTCGCGATTACCGGTCCGAACGGCGGCGGGAAATCGACGCTGGCTAAGGTGATCGCCGGCATCATCCGGCCGACATCCGGCCGGATTTTTCTGGACGGCGAGGACATCACGGATATGAATATTACAGAGCGCGCCAGAGCAGGGATCAGCTTCGCGTTTCAGCAGCCGGTGCGGTTTAAAGGTCTGACCGTGAAGGATCTGATCCGGCTGGCGGCAGGGAAGGATATCAATATCTCACAGGCCTGTTCCTATCTGTCCGAGGTGGGACTCTGCGCGAAGGATTATATTAACCGTGAGGTGAACGCAAGCCTGTCCGGCGGTGAGCTGAAGCGTATTGAGATTGCGATGATCATCGCGCGGGGCACGAAGCTGTCTATTTTTGACGAGCCGGAGGCCGGGATTGACCTTTGGAGCTTTAATAATCTGATTCAGGTATTTGAGTCCATGCACGAAACGATCAACGGTTCCATCCTGATCATATCTCATCAGGAGCGTATCTTGAATATCGCGGATCGGATCATCGTGATCGCGGACGGCGAGATAACAAACGCCGGCACCAGGACAGAGGTTTTGCCGGATCTGCTCAGTGCATCACAGGCATGCAGCACGCTGATGGAGAAAGTCGTATAAGGACAGGCGGTATGTCAGGGGAATCTGTATAGAGGAAAGTCGTACTTTAATAAAAACGATGATGTGAGGCTGACCGGTATTTACGAAACATGATATACGGCGGCCGGACAGAATCGTATAGGAACAGGAAAGACGTTTAGAAGGGAAGACATCAGAAAATGGACGCAATAGAAAAACATATGCTGGAACAGATCGCGGATCTGCACGGGGTCCCGGAGGGCGCGTATAATATCCGCTACAATGGGAAGAAGGACGGCAGAAAGACAACCGCCAATATTGATATCGTGACAAAGACGGAGGAGGGCAAACCCGGCATTGACATTATTATCCGGCCCGGCACGAAGAATGAGAGTGTGCATATTCCGGTCGTCCTGAGCGAGAGCGGGCTGAAGGATCTGGTTTACAATGATTTTTATATCGGTGAGGACGCCGATGTGACGATTATCGCCGGCTGCGGGATTCACAACTGCGGTACGGACACCTCCGAACATGACGGCATTCACACGTTCCATATCGGGAAAAATGCCAGAATCCGTTATGTGGAAAAGCATTACGGTGAGGGCGACGGTTCGGGAGAGCGTATCCTGAATCCGGAGACGATCATCTATATCGATGAGGGCGGACGCATGGAGATGGAATCTGTGCAGATCAAGGGTGTCACGTCTACCAGGCGAGTTACCCGGGCAGAGCTTTCTGCCGGCGCATCTCTGGAGATCAGCGAGAAGATTATGACACACGGCAGTCAGTACGCGGAGACGGATTTTACGGTAGACATGAACGGTGAGGGGTGCAGTGCCAATGTCGTTTCCAGATCAGTCGCCAAGGGCTCTTCCCGGCAGCTGTTTGTTTCCCGGATCAACGGCAACTGCCCGTGCACCGGCCATACGGAGTGCGATGCCATTATTATGGATCAGGCTTGTGTGACGGCGGAGCCGCAGCTGACAGCGAACGATATCGACGCCAGCCTGATTCACGAGGCAGCCATCGGCAAGATTGCGGGTGAGCAGCTGATCAAGCTGATGACGCTCGGCCTGACCGAAGCGGAAGCGGAAGAACAGATCGTCAATGGATTTTTGAAGTAGAGCGTTTTCAGATCATGGGACGAACCTTCCTGTGACATGAAAAGACCGGCTGATGCAGGGGAGGGTTTTTCTGCGTCAGCCGGTTTTTTTGTAGCACAGAGGCTAGTCGCCCTATGGTACATGGATAATATTGGTATGCAGAGTCGGAGAACTTCTGCAGATAAAAGAGGTATTTCCTATTTAAAGAATCCGTAGGTCGGATCTGCGTTGATGAGCGGAACCGCATTGATGTAGGTTTTCCGTGCGATCTTTCCTTCATCGGTGCGGGAATCAAAATTATCGTGCAGGCTTACAAGGTGTGCGCCTTTCTCGTCGATGATCGTCTCCATCAGGGCAATCAGATCTCTCAGACCGCTGCTGAAACGGAGGAAAGAATATACATATACAATATCGCCCGGCTGCAGGTTGTCCAGAATCTCATACAGAGATATTCTGGAAGAAAGAGACTCTACCAGAATCACCTCGGCAAAAGGCTTTAACTCGTCAACCTTCGTAGCAACATCTTCCCCAATGTTGGTTATGAAACCATTAAAATAACCGTACGTCATAGTGTTTCTCCTTTACATATTTATGTATTATTTGATGCTCTCATTCTAGCACAGAACGCGGATTCGATTAATTCCTTATTTATTCACGGTTATTCCGATTCCGCATAAATGAGCCTTTTTTGCAGTCAGAGGTGTCCGGACGATGATAGCTGCCTAAGCAGTTATGTCTGATTAAATAAGGAAATGTTACGGTTGTTTACAGAAAAACATTGACCCGGAAACGTCCATCCGTTACTATAAAAGTGTTTATATGGAGGAGGGGTATTATGTCAGAAAAAACAGGTTACATACCAAACGCGGGACAGACTTATCAGCCTGTCTGTGATAACATTTATACGGAACTGCTGCCGTTTGAACATCCGGCAAAGCCGGAACCGCCGCTTCCGGAACTGTCGCTGACGGAGGAAGCACTTGAGAAAGGCTATACGCTGCCTTCGCAGAAACAGCATTTTCTTCCCGGCGTGACGGCCGCGATGCTGGACTGGTTCTGGGCAAACATGGAGAAAGGCTATTATCTGTGGGCGCCGGGTTCTCACAAGAAATTTACCTGGATCAAATCCCCGGCGGAGGTCGGATTTGAGAAATCGGTGCATATGATTGCGGAGACGGTCGGGAAAGGCATACCGGTTTTCGGCGGTGAGGGTGTGGAGATCCATCGGCTGCCGCTGACAGAGTTTTTCCCGTTTACGACCTGTCTGCAGCATGTTCTCTGTGAAGGCGTTTTTAATGACATCGGTGAGTTCGTAGACGCTACGGTGCATATGTGGGAGGATTGTGATGGCGGACTGCTTCATATCACGGCCACAGTCGCCAATTCGCGCTGCTCGATGCCGCCGTCCTTTGTGATGGAGATGCTGAAGGAGCATCCGGATTATAAGCCGACGCCGAACTGGGCGACCGATCATGAGGATTATGAGGCCAGCCAGTGGCCGGTTTTCCTGCCGGCTCTGTATGAATTGTGGAAGAATCATCCGGATCCGTCGCAGAGTGTACCGTGTAATCTGGAGGCTTATCGCGGAGATGACGGGAGATATCATTATAAGGCGGAGAACGGGCCGGCCGGGTTGATTTAATGCGTACTGAAGTATCCGGCGAGGACGGACATGACGATCAGGCTGGCGAGCGTGGACATGGAGTTCGTAAAAGACGCCAGTTCCCCGTCGCCGCCGCACCGTTCGATGAAGGCGGGCGCCACGGAGCCCATCGGGCAGAGCAGAAGCAGCACCACGATCCTCCGAATTTCCAGTGAGAAAGGCAGGACGCAGAACATAATAACGGCCAGCGCCGCGCCGACAGCAAAGCGGAAGGCCAGTATGGTCAGCGTTCCCTTCCAGTCCTCCTTTTTACGCGGCAGGGTAAACAAAAGTCCCAGCATGAACATGGATAAAAACGCGTTGGCTGAGGAGAGCGGGCTGATAAAATCCGCTACCCGCTGCGGGATGGAGATTCCGATGATACACAGCACAAGCACCGCCATGTAGGTAATCATGGCGGCGGAACTGAAAAACCGTCTGATCAGATCGGAAGGCCGGATCGGCGTGTTTTTGCCGTCCGTGTGCAGCAGGATGGATGTGAACGCATAGTTGCCGCCGATCATCATCACTGAATTTCCGATGTCAAACATGATGCTGGTGATTGTACCGATATTGCCGAAAAAAGGCGGAGATGACCGGCATACCGTAGCAGCCGACATTATATCCGGACACACTGATCACATGGTATACACGATCGGCTTTTCCGGCTTTCCGGCTCAGCGCATACATGAGGAAATAGGATCCCAGCGCACTGCCGAATCCGAGAACGACCAGCAGGAGCAGGGAAAGATCACGCTCCAGATCCGCGAAGGCGGAAATCACCACCGCCGGCAGCGTGATATTCAGAATAATCTTCATCACGATCATCGAATATTCTTTTTTAAACATTCCGGCTCTTTTCAGCAGATAAGTCAGAAAAATGATAAATAAAAATGAACAGGGTTTTATCAGATAGTCCATATATCCCTCACAGTAAAAAAATAAGCTTGCGAAGATTTTTTCCTAATATAAATAAAAAAGCCCGGATGCCTCTCCGGGTTTCCTTCCATATCTAAACCGAGCATCCTGCTTTGAATCCCGATCATGGACGTTACTCCTGCAGTTAACTCATCTCAGGCACCCTTGCGGCACCCGGGAGCTCCTGCTTAGGGCTGCTCCATTCCTGACCTGACCCGGTTCACAGGTTCCCGTCGCGCAAGACCCGGGAATCCACGCCACTTACAGAAGGCAGCTCCACAATCAAAGACCCGAGGCAGGATATCACCCCAACTATAGCGGATTGATGGTACAGGGCGCCGCTGCGGCCCCGGCTGCTCGGAGTCTTTAGTATAGCATCAACTATTCTTTTATGTCAATGATTTTTTGCCGACGAGCGGGATGTAGCGATGGGCGGCTGTCAGTCGCGGCCGCTGCGGTTGGCGTTCAGATATTTCCGCTGCGAACATCCTGCTTATGACATACATAAACTGACGTGAATGGCGCAAAATATGACACAAACGGTTATCCGCGGGTATTTATAATGGGGAAAAATGTGATATAATTTTATTTATGTAGTAACAATTATAACCCTGAAATTGTTTTGGATATAAGTAAATCCCCTGCCGTTTGTGAATATAGTCGAATCGGCAAGGGGGGGTATAGCATGCGTATTGCCATATGTGATGATAATAAAAAAGAAATACAGCAGGTAGAGGATCTGATCCGTGAATTGACTGAGGGACAGACGCCGGAATGTTTTTCGGCCGGAACGTCATTTCTGGAGGCGGCTGCCGGAATGCCGCCGTTTTCTCTGGTGTTTCTGGACGTCTATCTGATGAATGAAAGTGGGATCGACATTGCCGCAAAACTGCGTGAGATTTCTTCGGAGACGGCCATCGTATTTCTTACCGCCAGTACGGAACATGCGATCGCCGCGTTTTCGCTTCAGGCACTTCATTATCTGGTGAAACCGGTCACAGCGGAGGACATAGAGGAAGTATTCCGCCGCTTCGGCGCGCTTCAGAAAAAGAAACGTTCGGTGCTGCAGTTTTCATCAGGCAAAAATCAATATTTCTTTTATCAGGACGAAATCGTGTATCTGCAGTGTGATTCCCATATCGTTGATTTTATACAGACAAACGGCCGGGTCAGCCGGATCCGGATCACGCTTGCTGAGCTGGCAGCGCTGCTGGATAAGAATTTTCTGAAGATCAACCGGAGTGTGCTGGTCAATATGGATTATGTGGAGCATATGGGGACGGATACTGTGATTCTTCAGAACGGGGCGGAGCTGGAGATCGCGCGCCGGCAAAAAACGGCTGTCCGCAAGACCTATATGGAGTATCTGTTTGATGAGTGGGGAGGAGAGTAAGATTCGGTGACGTTGAATGTTTATCTGTATTTATATGATTTTGCGGGGTTTCTGATACAGATTGTGCCCTGTATGATTCTGTGTCTGGTTGCGTTTCCGGATGCAGTATACAGACGCCCGCGCAGGCAAATACTGGCGGGCGTTCTGATATACGGCGCCTGTGTAGCGGCGGCGGTGCCGGTTGTGTTTTATTCGGAACTTTTCGGTCTGCTGGATAATCAGATCGCCCTGCTTGCCAATACCTACATGGCTGTATTTATTCTGACGTTTATTGTGATTTACTGCAGGGTTGTCCGGGAAAATCTGATCAAAAAGCTGATCGTGGTTTTCGTGGTGATTTTTTACGCGGCGACGGTGTATATGGTTGTCAATGCGCTCCGGTCGCTGTTTGATGTTTCGGATGTCTATATGGGTTATTCGCCGTTTGACGTAGTCTGGTTTGCGATCATCAGCGCATTGCTGTTTCCGTTTATATTTTACATGAATAAAACATATCTTCTGGAATATCTGGCAGAGAATGCGGTGCGCCATATCATGCGGGTGCTGCGCTGGGTGATCCCTCTGACTGTCGTTTATATTGTTCTGATGGCTTATTATTCGGCTTATAATACGATGCAGCCGCTGGTGTGTGCTTCCTTTATATTGACAGCGGTGATCCTCTGGATTTTTTACGGGATGCTTTTGAAGGAATCTGTCAGGCACAAGCGGGACGCGGCCAGTCTTCAGGAAGCGCAGATTCAGAACTTCCGCTATGAGAAGGCGACCGGTGATATGGAGACGACCAGGCGGCTGCGCCATGATATGCGCCATCTGCTGAACGGACTTTATCAGATCGCGGAGCAGGGGGATGTGGAGGCTGTGAGGCGTTCTTTAAGAGAAGCGATTTCTGATGTCGCGCGGGTGGAAAACCGGGATTTCTGCGACGACCGGGTATTAAATTCATTGCTTCAATATTATGTGTATCTGGCGGAACAGGAAGGAATCGTCTGCAGCGTATCGGCGGAGTGTCAAAAATCGGAAATCTCTCCCGCGGATCTGACGGTTCTTCTCGGGAATCTCATGGAAAATGCGATCCGCGCCTGCCTGGAGACGGAAGGAGAGAGGAAGATCACGATACGTATCGACAGGAAGCGGAGTAATTTTCTGGTGCAGATTACGAATTCCTGTGCGGCGGTCCGCGCAACGGGGCGTTATGAGATGAACGGAGAATATGTCCCCGCGGGCGCGTTTGCCAGCATGCGGCGGGACGGAGGCCACGGACTGCGGAGTATTGAACTGATCGCGGGGAAATACGGCGGGGAGGCGGGGTTTCGCTATGATGCGCCGGCGAGGCAGTTTACGGCGAGGATTTTTATGAGGTCGGGCGCAGATTAATATGAAATCGAAACAGGCGGGTTAGTCGTTTCATTCAATCGATATTTTGCGTGAATGGTTTGTCTGGCTGCGCGAATGGTAGCCCGGCAAAAAGCGGATCCGTGTTAAACTGTTGACAGAGTGAATAGAGGGAAAATGATTCGAAATCATAAAAGGGATTTTACAGTAAAGGAGATCAGCATGTATAGGAGTCATAAAAAGATGATTCGACGTATTTTAGCGCTGTTAATGTCTGCTGCAGTTCTTCTGTGTGCATATGGGACAGGAGTTAATGCGGCGGAGGATACGGTGAGCATTTCAGGTTATGAAGGAAGCACTCCGTTTTACACAGCATCGGTGAATACGGGCGCAGCTGAAGCAGACTCGGGAATGCCGGAGAGCGTCAGGGTTTTGATCCCGCTGGATGAACTGAATATGACAGAAGCGGACTTTACATCCGTGGAACCGGATGAAGATGTGCTGACAGAGATGGAGGCATGCGGTTATACATCTGCGGATCGGTCGGTGTACGAATATGATGCTGTGTATCTTCGCAGTGAGGATTCGGAACAGGAATATCGGGTATACGGATATCTGGGGGAGGATGAGAGTCTGTCATCTTGGTTTGCGTGTGATGCGCAGGGTGTTGTATTTGCAGAGATTAGGGAAGTCGGTGTGACCTGGGTATGTGAAGACTATGACAGTGAGATGGCCGGGGAGTATATGTTTACAGCCACGGCGGAGGGATACAGCTTTGCCGGGGAAGCGCCGACGGCGGTGATCACGGTGACCGGGGACGAAAAGGAAGGTGAGTCTGATGGCGATGAACCGACGGTTGTTTCGGAGGGGGATACTGGCGATGGATCCGCGGATGAGAATGGTATAGCTGCGATAAATGAAGAGGAAACAGCTGCAGCGAAAGGCAGAGCGGCTACAAACACAACAACCATTGATGTGAGCGCAGGAGATACGATATATATACCAACAGGCACTTATACGGTTACATATGGTGGCTCTGCTTCCGACAGCTATTTATCGAACCTGGAAATATCTGGAGGATATACGTCTGCCAGTGAACAATATATATATAAAGCGGCTACAACGATCGAAAGCGGTGAGACGTATTACATTATTAATGATCAGAGCACGGACTATATTTTAACAAGTACGGCTAATTCTGCTTCGACGGGTCTGGCATGTTACACAAATACAGGAGATGTCATATCCATTGAGGATGAAAGCCTGAATGTGGTTGCCGGTAGTTCGGGTGATTTTTATTCTACTACAACGGCTGATTTAGCTGACTATGCTACAGAATGGACTTTGACATCCGGCGGCAGCGGATATTATATTTCAACCATATCCGGCAGCACAATCGGTTATCTTTATGGCAGTGGAACTAATTTATATAGTTCGGGCACAGAAACGAATCGCACGAGTTGGACTGTTAGTTTAGAGGATGGAGCATCTTATTATACCATCAGCAACGGTTCTTATTGTATAAATAAATATGGCGGGCAGACTTATGCCGCTTTATATTGGTCTGATGGTAGTGTTAATGAACACTGGTATCTTTGTGAAACCGGATGTACTTCTGCGATTGCTGTGACAATTTCCGGCTCAGCAAAAGAAGCGGGAACAATTACTTTAACTGCTGATGACGGATCAAGCTATATTTTGAATGTTCAGGGTGTGAGCACGGTTGATGATACAGTAACTCCTTCAGGAACAGTGATTAATCTGTTCGATTATTGGCTGACAAACCAGGATGATGCTGATAACCATTATACAACAGATGGTGAACTTGAAAGCGGAATTAATAAAGGCCATACATTAAAATTTACCAGGGGTCGATATTATGCCAGCAATGATAACGGTAATTATTATGATATAACGGCCAATGATTATACAGGCAGTTCGGCTGTGCGTTCCGGTATAGCTGCCGATATGTTGTCTGGTCTGTATCCTGTTTTAAGTGGGGGGACTGCAGTGACAAATAGTACTTATGGAAGTACGAATGGTTATAATACTCAGTCATTACAATATTTGTTTGATCCAACTTATGTTACGGATGGGAAGGAATCATATAGAGCTGTGTCCGGTTTGCTTCAAATAGATGCAGAAGGTTATTACTATTATGATAGTACGAAAAACTATGCAGAATATGATAAGAGTACTAATTCATTTACACTGTATGATGATTGGGCTGTTTATGGAGGCGGGAACGGACAGTTCTTTCCGTTTGATTCATACGACACAGTTACACGGGAAACAAGTGCTTATACCGAAGATTTAAATCATTATTTCGGCTTGACGTTGTCTACGCGTTTCTCACAGCAATATGATGGTCATACTTCATCCAGTAGAAATACAGCGACCACTTTTGAATTCTCCGGTGATGATGATGTGTGGATATATATTGACGGTGTGCTTGTGGCTGATCTTGGAGGAATTCATGATGCGTCCAGTGTTGTCATTGATTTTTCTACAGGCAATGTTACGATCAACGGGACAGTGACAAATACGCTGAAATCTGCATATGAAGCGGCCGGTGTGGCTGGTAATGAAGAGGATTGGAATGGCAATACCTACGCGAATAACACGTATCATACACTGAAATTTTTCTATTTGGAGCGGGGTAATTCCGCTTCCAACCTGAGCCTCAAATATAATCTGACTGAGATTCCTGAGACGGGTATCTACAAAGTGAACCAATATGAGAATCCTGTAGAGGGGGCAGGGTTTTCTGTATACAAAGCGACAGCAGATACTGATGGTAATTATTATTATCTGTATGATGATAACAGTACCAAAGAATTAGCCAGTGATGTGACGGAAAAATTAGATAAAGGAACCTATACTCTGAACGAGAATGGCGATATATGCGATAGTAACGGTATTATCATTTCTTCCCAATATACCGGGACAACGGATGCAAATGGCGAGATGATTTTCCTGGATGACGACAGCATGCCATATTCCCTGACGGAATTGGAAAGTATGTTTGGTACGTATTTTATTTTGAAGGAGACAAAAGTGCCAGAGGGCTATCGACTGGTGTCTGAGGATATCTATCTGGAGATCGTCAGTAAACAGGTGCTGGTCTGCAATAACACTTATGACTCCGGCGTATATGCCTCCACGAATCTTCTGGTGACCGCAACAGACACTTTGTACAGTGCATCTACAGGGGAAGAAATAACGTACCATGATGTGACGAATAATGTAGTGACGGGCACCCTGTTTGCGGTAGTTTTAAAGTATGTAGGCACAGGAAATCCGGGAGAAGATACCTCGGATGAAAGCTGGGTGCCGGTATACGGATCCGATGAGAGCGGATACACGGTGATGGACAGTCTCAGCATTGCTAATGTGATTTATGCGGCGCAGCAGATGGAAGAGAATGGATATAGTGATTCGGTATTTACCATGTCCGGGAGTGGTTCGATGCAGCTGTACCTGACTTCTTTGCCCGGAGCAATCCAAACTTATTATTATCTGGCGGAGGATAAGAGCGATACTCAATACACGGTTGCTTACTATTATAGTACCGCAGATTCGCTCACCGGTGCGGATTCTTCCAATACGGTTCGGGTGGTGTCCGATGAGGGGAAAATTACCAGCAACAGCTCAATTGTCGATTACTCCGGTTTTTATCGAACCTTTGGTGCTACTATTGAAGTCCCGAATCTGAGCAACGCTCTGCTGGTGCAGAAGCTGGACGAGGAAGGAAACCTGATCAACGGTGCAAAATTTGCGATGTATAAAGTTGCGGAAGTTGCAGATCCGGCTGGTGGAACGAGCACGATTTATTATCTGGCTGCTGATGGGACTTATATATATCTCTATCCGGATGAAGATGGCGATAATCAGGGTAGTGCAAGATTACAAGCGGATTCGCAGGCAACCGGTACCTATACGATTAATCCCGGCGAGGGAACGAATGGGGATACAAATGAGGGTGTGATTACCGTCACAATAGGTACTGACGTTTACTATATTTATCCTACGGAAGTGGAAACTACTATGGAGGAAGGAAGTCAGAAGTCCTCGGTTACCGGCGCGTCTTATGACACTTCCGAAGATGGCACGGCTGTATTTGATAATCTGTCTGAGACTACCTATTATGTTCGTGAAATTTCTGCTCCGGACGGTTACCTGATCAATTCTACAGAAATCATGGTGCTTGTCGCGGAAGACACGATTTATGCCAATGCAGGGGCAGCAGACGATGGTGTAACAGTGGCTCGGGCAGCCGGTTATATTGTGGCTACTCTGGATCAGATGGCTGCGGTGGGTGATATTGACAATACGCTGTCCTGGATATACACTACGTTGTTCATCAATACAGATCAATTGAATACCTTTGACTTTGATACTTATGAATCCGGTTCATCTCTATGGAGTGTTCTTCTGAATTCCGACAATTATGCGAAGCATGCATATCTTACATATGATGAAGATCATGTTAACGAGTTGTTTAATTATGTAACAAATGAAGCTCGTTGGGATGCGGACGGATATACCGGAACGCGGCGATTATACACAGATGAGGGATGGTCGTATCTGCAGATTTTTCAGGATAACGCGTATTATGAAGCATTGCTTGCAGCGGCAACTGCAAACGGAGAGACGTTGGGTTACGATTACACGAATCTTGGGACGGAGGAAATTACCAATCTGTTCTCCCGGTCGGTTTACATTCAGGTGACGGATGAAAAAACGAAAATTTCTTTCTCTAAAATAAGTGGAGAAAATGTGAAAGACGATAATTCAGACGGAATTTTGGATGATGCGATTTCTTCCGCAGATCTGCTTTCCGATGCGATATTTGGTATATACAGTGCTGTTTATGATGAGAATGAGAACTCATATACAAAAGGTAATGCTATAGAAACAACGGATTCGAACGGTGCTGCAGTCAATTATACGGCGGCCAGTGATGTGAACGGTACAGCCACTTTTGAGAAACTGGAACCGGGTACCTATTGGGTGGAGGAAATGGAGGCGCCGGATGGCTATATGCTATCAAGCTGGCACTGGATTGTAACAATTGATACTGCAGGAAATGTGATTTTTACATATGTCGGCAGCGGCGGCAGCGGCAGTCTGACAGGTTTGTATACATACACGGATGCAGATGACGTTGAAACCTATTACTGGCCGGATTATCAGGTTTATGAACTGCCGACGACCGGCGCGAACGGAGTATATCTGTATCTGATGTCAGGCGTGATTATGATAATCTCAGCGGGTGCGCTGTGGTTATATATGCGAAACTCGCGA
>Ga0192240_10631_pt1 | contig 12987 bp, 6 predicted proteins | sample Koala_Koa27_H3_FD_131237 | JGI IMG/M metagenome (GOLD analysis project Ga0192240, IMG submission 131237) | Enriched cells from koala feces incubated with labeled cellulose particles, San Francisco Zoo, California, United States - Koala_Koa2-7_H3 ...
ATTTTCCAAAAACATATCGGAGAATTGTTGGTATTCATTCATAGCTTCTGTCCATCCTGTTTCCAAACAATAGGTTGTTAGGTTGTTAAGATAACCTTTGGTATAGTCGTCACTGTATGAAGTAGCATTATCTTTGGCTATTCTATTCAGTGCATAACCTCCTAATGAGCCGTGTGCATTGAATCCAAAGTCCCATTTCTTATAAGTAAATTGAGAACTAATACCGAAGTAGAATTTGGGTTGGAAACTTTTGCCTGTTACATAACGGTCTGCTTCAGAAATCTGACCGTCACCATTTCGGTCAACCAAAACATTTTCCAATGCTTTTCCGTTCTCATCATAAGCCTGTTGATACAGATAGTAAGTGTAAGGAGTATAACCTACGCGATAGAGAGAGGTATATCCACCAATACTACTCATACCTGTACCGACCTGTACACCAATATAATCTGCGGTAGGTGCACTCGTTAGTTTGGTAATTTCAGTTTTTTGCCAAGTTCCGTTTACATTGATGCTCCAGTGCATATCTTTCTTTTCGATAGGAATAAAATTCAGATTGAATTCAAGTCCCATGTTTTTCATATCACCTACGTTAGAGATTACGGTATTTGAGAAGTTAGATCCTAATGGAGTAGGAACATTATTTAACAAATCATATGTTTTACGCAAATAAGCATCAATGTTACCATTGATTCGGCCATTTAGGAACCCGAAATCAACTCCCACATTGTATGTTTCCGTTGTTTCCCATTTAATGTTTTTGTTGTAGGCTTGTGGAGCTAATGTATAAGCATAACCATTTACTCCGTTGTCACTTAAATCGGAAAATCCAGGAATAAGCATATTAGGACTTGATGATATGATTTATCGTGGCTGATATGCATAGCAACGGTCCATACCTATATCTTGCTGACCTGTTTTACCCCAACCTAAACGAAGTTTTAAACTGGAAAGTGGAGTATCTGCTTCTTTAATGAAGTTTTCTTCTGCAATGTTCCAAGCAAATGCTGCAGATGGGAACAAACCCCAGCGGTTTTCTTTAGAGAAACGTGAAGAAGCGTCATCGCGCAGAGAGAAGGTGAACAAATATTTTGAATTGAGAGAATAGTTGATACGGCCGAAGAATGATATCAGATAATATTCTCTGCGATCGGTCGGACTCTGATTATATACCTGCTCACGATTATCGTTATAATAACTGATGTTATCATATTTTACATAATTATGTTGCCAAGAATAACCTGCCATAACATCCAGATGGTGGATACCGAAATCCTTGTTATAGTTACCGTAGAATTCCAATAGGGTATTGGCATTGTTATTGGCATAGTCATTATAAAGGTCATTGGACAGTTGGTTGCGCATCGAAGTGATAGAACCTAATTCTGCGTAAGTATAACCTTCTGTACGGGCCAAGTCATATCCCAAATTTAAGTTCAAACGTAAATCTTCAAATCCGTGAATTTTATAGTCCAATTGGAGATTTCCCATTGAACGCCATGATTTGTTGCGGTTATTGTTGTCATACAATTGTGATAACGGGCTGATGGTAGGATTGGTACTTACCGAACCGTCTTCGGCCATCCAGTTGAAGTAACCATTGCAAAGATCATAATTGATACTTCCATCTGCATTTCTAAAATAGGGGTCAACTGTCGGAGTGAAAGAGATGGCACTACCTACTGCGCCGCTATTGGGATAGTTAGCTTTGTTGTAAATTCCTTTTAGGTTGACATTGACACTCAAGTGATCTTGGAAGAACTTCGGGGTCAAACTGACTGACAAGTTAGTACGTTTATTGTCACCTACCTTCAAGGTTGCTTCATCATATGTATATCCCAAGCTAACGCGGTAGGGGAATACACCTTTTACATTGCCATAGAGGCTTACATTCTGGTCAGTAGAAAAAGCGGTACGGTAAATTAGGTCTTGCCAGTCGGTATTGGCATTACCCATCAATTTCTGAATCTGTGTCAGACGATCTGTTCCGGCATAAGTTGTGTTTACATAGTCGCGATACTCATCACCTGTCATGACATCGAGTCTGGATGAATTCTGTTTCAAGCTATAACTGGAGTTGTAGCTAACCTGCATTTTGTCTCCTGTTCCTTTTTTAGTCTGGATAATGATCACGCCATTGGAAGCGCGTGAACCGTAGATGGCCGTTGCCGAAGCATCTTTCAATACCGTATAAGATTCGATGTCGTTGGGATTAACCGATGCAAGCGGATTGGCCATACCGGCACCACCTTCAGCGGTAACGGGAACACCGTCAATCACGATAAGCGGGTCGTTGGAAGCATACAGAGAAGCCGCGCCACGAATACGGATGGTAGCTCCACCTGTCGGGTCACCGGATGCCGGTGTAACCAGCAAGCCCGGTACTTTACCTTGTAACATCTGGTCGGGAGAAGTAATGGCACCACGGTTGATTTCTTCGGCTTTGATGGCAGTCACCGAACCGGTCAGGTCGTTTTTCTTTACTGAGCCGTAACCGATAACGACCACTTCTTCCAGCAGCTCGGTATCGTCTTGCAAGACAAACTTCATTAATTCACTGGCAGGTTGTTCCTGTGCTTTATATCCAATAAATGAAACGGTAATGATATCGCCTTTGTTGGCTTGAATTGTAAAATTGCCGTCCATATCAGTGATTGTACCGTTGGTGGTACCTTTTACCAGGACGTTGGCGCCGATAACGCCCAAACCTGTGTTGTCAATTACAACACCTTTTACTGTAATGCTTTGGGCTAAAGCATGTACAGATAGCAAGAGGCCTACCATTGATAATAATAGGAACTTGCCCGAAGTTTTCAGTACATTTTTTTCCATGTTATTAAATTAAAGTAAATAATTGGGTTGTTTATTCTCTGAAATAATGCCTATTGAAAACGATGTTTTTTTACTTATATCCTTCTGTTGTGGGTACACTTACAGTAACAGCGCATAGGTATACACTGTATACATAGAGGCTGTTACTGCTTGTGTATGAGATTATTTTATTTCCTTAATGGATATGGCATAACCGCCACCTACGGCTGCTTTCAATTTAAGTTTGCTTTTGCTTGTCACTTTTTTGTGGGTGATGGTGTAAGCCTGCGGATTTGTTTGCCAATGGGCATCCTTGGCATCGGCATAGATGGTTGCCTCGTATTTTTTTCCAGGTTGCAGGAAGTCGAGCGATAGGTTGGAGGTATGTCCGTTGTATCCGGCCGTACAGCCAATGTACCAGTCATCGGTTCCTTTGGCACGGCGGGCAATAGTGATATACTCGCCCGGTTCGGCTTCCAGATACTTGCTTTCGTCCCAGTCGATGGCTACGTCTTTGATAAACTGGAAGGCATCTGGGAAGCGTTCGTAGTTTTCGGGTATGTCGGCTGCCATCTGCAACGGGCTGTACATAGTAACATAGAGAGCCAGTTGGCGAATCAGCGTAGAACGGACACGTGAGGTATTGCTGGGGCTCATCTTGCTGCAATCGGTTTCAAAAATGCCAGGGGTATAGTCCATCGGACCTCCGATGAGGCGGGTAAATGGCAAAATGGTTGTATGGTTGACGTTGCTTCCACCAAAGGCTTCATATTCGGTGCCTCGGGCCGATTCGTTACCTATCAGGTTGGGATAGGTACGACACAGACCTGTGGGACGTACAGCTTCGTGGGCGTTAACCATGATCTTATAATCGGCAGCTTTGGTTACGGCATACAGGTAATGATTTACCATCCACTGGCCGTAATGATGTTCGCCACGTGGAATGATGTCGCCTACATAGCCACTTTTCACTGAGTTGTAACCATTGTCAACCATAAATTGGTAGGCCTTGTCCATATGTCGTTCGTAGTTGCGCACCGAAGACGATGTCTCATGATGCATCATCATCTTGACACCTTTTTCGGCTGCATAGCGGTGGATTTCCTGTACGTCGAAATCGGGGTAGGGGGTCACAAAGTCAAAAACATAGTCTTTACTCTTGCCGAACCAGTCTTCCCAACCTTCGTTCCAGCCTTCTACCAACACGGCATCAAAACCATTGGCCGAAGCAAAGTCAATGTAGCGTTTTACATTGCCTGTATTGGCTGAGTGTTTTCCGTTGGGTTTGGTTTTTGTATAGTCGGTTTCACCCAATTTTACGCTATATACATCGTCTGTGTAGGCCCATGTACCTTTTCCGCTAATCATATCCCACCAGATACCTACATATTTTACGGGCTTAATCCAGGAAGTGTCGGCATATTTGCAGGGCTCGTTCAGATTGAGCGTGATTCTTGAAGCCAAGATATCGCGTGCATCGTCGCTGACGATGATGGTGCGCCACGGCGTTTGGCACGGGGTCTGCATGTAGCCTTTGTCACCTTTGGCATCGGGAGTCAGCCAGGATTCGAACACCATGTTCTTGTCATCCAGGTTGAGGTGCATGCAGGCGTAATTGACCAAAGCAGCCTCGTGGAGGTTGATGTAAAGTCCGTCATCGGTTTTCATCATCAGAGCGGTTTGTACGCCTGTGGGCGAGAACGGTGTCTGCGAGGAGTTGGGGGTGATGGCTCCTTTCATCATTCCTCTGATTTCGGACAGTCGGGAGGTGGTGTAGTCATACTCCTGGGTGTCGTAGTCGCCAGGAATCCAGAAGGCGGTGTGGTCGCCGGTCATGGCAAACTGGGTATGTTCTTCCTTGATAACGAAATAATTCAGCTCTTTTTGTTGCGGAAATTCGTATCGGAATCCCAGTCCGTCGTTGAAAAGGCGGAAGCGGATTATGATATGGCGGTTGTTTTCGGGTTGGTTGAGTGTAACGGCCAGTTCGTTATAATGGTTGCGTATTTCGCTTTCTTCACCCCATACCGGTTTCCATGTCTCATCGAAAGTCGAGGTTTGTGTGCCGGCAATGGTGAAGCCCGTTATCAGGTTTGTCTTGGCATCGAGCTGACCTTTGTCTTTACGTTCGTTCCACTCGAAATCGGTCTTCTTGTTGGCATCTTCTTTTTTGAGTTCCAGTCCCAAGGTACTGGGTTTGATTACCGGCTTGTTTTTATAATATAAGTCGTAAACCGGAGTACCGGCCTGGTTGAGGCTGAAGTTCATCACCAGATTGCCGTCCGGTGAGGTGAGTTGCTGTGCATGTGCAAAGGTTCCCATGCACAAGGATAGCAATGCAATCGTCAAATGTTTCTTAATGTTCATAGTTTTGTTTTTGATGGTTAACCTAGTGGCCTTTTTACGGCTTCCTTTTTCAAAGTTAGCTAGCAAAAAAACTGGTTTACCTGATTAGAATAAAAATATAAGTTGAAACGCTGCTCTTTTAGAACTAATCAGTTGGTTTACAGATTGTTTTTTGTCCGTTTGTAGACGGATAATGTAAATCGGTTAGAAACAGAGCAGTAAAGATTCCCGTGGTTCAAGCGTCAGTTTCTCATTCAGTTCAACTGTCTTTCCGCTTAAGAAATCGGTCGCTTCGTGCTTGGGAAGTATTTCCTGATAAGGGGTCAGGTTTAATTCCTGGGCCTTGTCTGTACCGTTCATGATGACAACGGCCGACTTTCCTTGATAACTCCGTTCGTACACATACACTCCGTTGGCAATGGAATAATGTTTCAGGCTGCCTTTACCTATCACGTCGTTTCCTTTTCTCCAGTTCAGCAGTTTGCGCGTGTAGTCAAAGGCTTCGTTTTGCAGCGAGGTGCGTCCCTCTGCCGTGAAAGCGTTCTGCTTGTCACCGGGCCATCCTCCGGGGAAATCGTTGCGCAACGTACCGTCACCGTTGCTCTTGTCGCCTGCCATCAGAATTTCGGTTCCATAGTATATCTGCGGAATGCCGCGGGTGGTGAGCAGGAAGAGCAGCGCCTGTTTGTAGCGGGTCAGGTTGCTGGTTTCCTTTTCATTCTTGTAGAAACGCGAGGTGTCGTGATTGTCCAGGAATGTCAGCAGGTTCATGGGGTTGGGGTATACGAGGTCTTGCGTCAGATAGTCGTATAAGCGGTACAAGCCTCCGGCCCAGTCGGTGGTTTCTTCGTCAAAGGCTTTGGTCATCAGGTCGGTCAACGGGAAATCCATCACCGTGGGCAGGTTTGAGTTACGGGGTTCGGCCAATTTGCTGTCTTTTTGCCAGAAAGAGACAAGCACGTTGCTGTTGAGCCAGGTTTCGCCCACGATGTTGAAATTCGGATATTCGGCCAGTACCTCTTTGCACCATTCGGCCATGAAGTCGAAGTCGGCGTAGGGATGTGTATCCTGACGGATGCCGTTGATACCTGCATATTCAATCCACCAGATGCTGCTCTGGATGAGGTAGCGCGCCACGTGGCGGTTACGCTGGTTCAGGTCGGGCATTACTTGGGTAAACCATCCGTCGGTGGCCAGTTTGCGTTCGTAGTCGCTGGCATGAATGTCTTGCACACTGGCTGTCTTGAATGAGGTCTGCACGTATTGTGACTTGAAGTTGAACCAGTCTGTCGAAGGCTTGTCCTTAAACAGATAGTTTTCGCTACCGCAGTGGTTGAATATCATATCCATTACCACTTTCAGGCCTTTTTCATGAGCCTGTTCGGTTAAAGCTTTGAAGTCTTCGTTACTTCCAAAACGACGGTCTATCCGATAATAGTCGGTGATGGCATAACCGTGGTAGGAGCCTCCGGGCATGTCATTTTCCTGGGTAGGATTAAGCCAAATGGCTGTAACGCCCAGGTCGGAAATGTAGTCCAGATGTTCGGAAATACCCTTCAGGTCGCCACCGTGGCGGGCATACTGTTCGTTACGATCTACTTTGTTTTCGAGCATGCCGGGCACGACATCGTTATCGGGATTGCCGTTTGCAAAACGGTCGGGCATGATGAGGTAGAGTACGTCGGAAGCCGTAAAACCTTGAATATCGCTTCCCTTGCGCGTACGCTGTTTCAACTCGTAGGGTATGGTTGTGGTCTTTTTACCTTGTTTCAGACAGATGTTGAAGGTTTGCGGAGCTGCTTCCGACAAATCCACATAAAGCAACAGGTAGTTGGGGTTCTGTTGTTTTACGACATCTTTCAGCACAACGTCCTGGCTCGATAAGCTGACTTCGGACGAGGCGATGTTGTCTCCATATAATAGGATTTGCAATTCGGGGTTTTGCATCCCTGCCCACCAGAATGTAGGGGCCACTTTTTTAATTTTATTTGCCGGTGCTGATGTTGCAGAGGCGGGCCATGTTAAGAAACTGAAGAAGGCCATAAGCAATAATGTTATTCTTTTCATGATATTTGGGATTTTGGTTATTGCAAATGTAAAGGCTTTGTCTGTTCGGGGTACCGGCTGGAATCATTTTATAAATGATTGTAATTTCTTATTTATTGATAACTAGTGTTTTATCTTGTTTCTTTGTGGGCGAAAATATAAACAATTTTAAAGCATTTATGTGGATGTACGGTAATTGCCTGGAGGCAGTTTCAGACCTTGTCGGGGCAGGCACGCTGGGTGGCAGTCCTAGGCATGCTGGTTAAAGGGCTTAGGCACGCTGGGTAACATATGCAGGCATGCAGGTTGTTTGCGTGCGGGTAGGGTGGAAGCGTTGCTGATTTTATTAGCCCTTTTTTTGTTTTTCATTTAAGAAATTATCATATATTTGCCTGTACATAAAATAATGCAATGAAAATCGTTAGCCTTTTATTACTACTTATATTGCTTTCTTGTCCCGGCGTGTTGCGGGCTGAGAAAATGGAAACCAAAAAGATATTGGAAGAACTGGATGCTGTTATTGCGCGGAAAGACACTTATCGGGCTCGCAAGGAAGCAACCATCGAGGACTTGAAGAAGCGTCTGGAACGGGCCGACCTGCCTTCGGAAAAGCTGGCCTTGTCCAATGCTTTGTTTTATGAATACTTGCACTATCAGGCCGATTCGGCCATGTACTATCTGAACCGGATGGCAGCGTTGGAACCCTTGCCCGAGTATCCCGATCATGAGGCCGAAATTACCATCAACAGGGCTGAGGTGATGGGGGTGATGGGAATGTATACAGATGCTTTGCTTGAACTGCGCATGATAGACCCCAGGCGCTTGAGCGAAAGTGTCCTGAAAAAATATTATTATGCATGTCGTTCGTGCTACGGTTGGCTGGCTGATTATACGGTGGAAGAACAGGCCAAACAAAAGTATTTGGAGAAAACGGATTTGTATAGAGATTCCATTTTGATGTATCCGTTGTGTGAAGTGGATGCCAAGATTGTGCGGGCCGAAAAGAGGATACTCAACGGAGATCCCGACGAAGCTATCAGGGAACTGTATGAACAGTTGGCCGAAGTAAAAGACATGAAACATTTGTCTTATCTGAATTACACCCTGTATGAAGCTTATGAGGCCAAGAATGACGTGGAAAAGCAGATTTATTATCTTGCCCGGACGGCTCTTTGCGACATGGAACGTGTGGTGCGCGAATATGCTTCCTTGCAGAAGCTGGCTCGTCTGGTGTATGAACAGGGTGATGTGGACAGGGCTTACCGTTATCTGAATTGCTCAATGGAAGATGCCGTGGCATGCAATGCCCGCTTGCGTTTTTTGGAGGTGACCGAATTTTATCCCATTATAGACCGGGCCTATAAGGAAAAAGAAGCGCACGAGCGTTCTGTTTTCCGTGTTATGTTGTTAGGAATCAGTGTGCTGGCAGTATTGCTTATTGCTGCGGTGTTCTATTTGTATTACTGGATGAAAAAATTGTCGGCCATGCGTCGCAATCTGTACGAAACAAATCGCAAGTTGGTTGCATCCAATTCAGAACTCGAACAGATAGGAAAGATTAAGGAAGTCTACATTGCCCGCTATCTGGACCGGTGTGTGGGCTATCTGGAAAAACTGGAACAATATCGGCGCTCGCTCGAAAAGCTGGCAATGGCTTCCAAGACGGATGAGCTGTTTAAAACCATCCGTTCCGACCAGTTCTTGCGTGACGAGCGGAAGGCCTTTTATAGCGAGTTCGACAAGTCTTTCCTGGATCTTTTCCCGAACTTTATTGAAGATTTCAACGCCCTGCTGATAGAAGAAGGGCGGATTTATCCCAAACCGGGTGAACTGCTAAACACGGAGTTGCGCATCTTTGCCTTGATTCGCCTTGGTGTAACCGATGCCAACCGGATTGCCCATTTTCTGAGCTACTCGCTGGCCACGGTCTATAATTACCGGAGCAAGATACGCAACAAGGCAATCGGCGACAAGGATAAGTTTGAACAGGAAGTGATGAATCTTTAGGCAATCTGCCGATGGATTGTGGCTGGAACAGCCTTGCTATTTGCTTTATACTTTCTAACTTTGCAGGCTTTTTTATGGAGACAAAGTATAAGCAAAGTATAAAAAACAGGTAGTGGCATCATGGAAAAAGTCAATTGGAAAGGCCATGCTTCAATGTTTGGGGCAAACATCATGTGGGGACTGATGTCTCCCGTTTCAAAGTTTATCATGTTAGGAGGAGCTGTAACTCCGTTTGTTGTCACCGAGCTTCGCATTGGCGGTGCCATGCTTCTGTTCTGGCTGACCTCTTTCTTCCAGAAGCCCGAGCATGTCAATCATAAAGACATGGCCAGTTTGTTTGTTGCGTCTCTCTTGGCCATCGTGTTCAACCAGGGATGTTTTATTTTTGGCGTAAGCCTGAGTTCTCCGGGCAATGCTTCGATTATTACCACCAGCATGCCGTTGTGGGCCATGGTTTTGGCTGCTATCATTCTGAAAGAGCCCATTACGGGCAAGAAAGTCTTGGGTATTGCCGCCGGGGCAAGCGGGGCTTTGTTGCTGATATTGGGAATCGGGCCGCGTGTGCAGGCGGCGTCAGCTACCGGCGGACCGGCCGTGTGGGGCGATTTGCTGGTTTTGCTGGCTCAACTGAGTTATGCGTTCTACATTGTGTTTTACAAGGACTTTGTAAGCAAGTACTCGCTTGTAACCATTATGAAGTGGATGTTTACCTATGCTTTTATCTGCACGCTTCCTTTTTCGGCAGGCGACTTGTGGCGTACGGACTGGAATGGCCTGCATGTATTGGAAGTTGCTGGCTTGTCGTTTATTGTTGTGGGAGCAACTTATATCAGCTACATGCTGGTGGTGATAGGGCAGAAGGCCCTGCGCCCGACGGTAGCCGGTATGTACAATTATATCCAGCCCGTTGTGGCCGGCGTTGTGGCGATATGCTGGGGTATGGATTCCTTTAATCTGACGAAAGTCATAGCGGTGGTTTTGATTTTTGGAGGCGTTTATTTGGTCACCGCCAGTCGTAGTCGCAAGGAAATGGAAGATTATCATAAGAAAAAAGCGCTTGCGGCATGATGCGGCGGTGATGTACTGACAATTGAAAGGGGCTGAACTGTTACAGGAATAATCTTCTGTACAGCTCAGCCCCTTTCCTTGTCAATTTGTTTGTCGTCTTATTCTGCCGGCTGGTGTTCCTTAATAAGCCCTACGCAGCACGCCCCTGCAATGAGCAGCACGCCGGCCAGCACCAGCATATCCACTTCGGGAGGGATAAGCCCCTCTTGTGTGAACGACTGCAGTATCCAGCCGCCACTTGCTGCCGCAATGATTTGGGGCACACAGATGGTGCCGTTAAACAGTCCGAGATAGGTTCCCATGTGGCCTCCTGTCAGGGCGTTGGTCAGGATGGTGAAGGGCAAGGCCAACATGGCAGCCCATGCACAACCTATCAGCAGGAAGGAGAGGAACAACAGGTACTGGTTGTGTACAAAGAATATGGAGATAAAGCCTATCCCACCCAGAATCAGACTTAATGAATAGACAAATTTCCGGTTTTTGAAACTGGGAATCATCATTGCCCAAATGACAGACCCGATGGCCTGTACGGCGAACAGAATACCTACCCAGTCGCTGGCCGTCTGGTATTGTTGTGATTGGGTGTTCAGGATTACATGGGTAACTCCGTCCTTTACAATTTCCGTGGTAGGCGTATCAAACACGCCGGCTGCTACCGTTCCGTTGGTATAAGTCCACATGAACATAAAAGCCGCCCAGCAGAAGAATTGCACCAGCCCGATTGTCCAGAATGCTTTGGGAGCTTTGACCAGCAATTTGAATACGTTGGTCTTTTCCTCCTTTTCGGTGTTGGAGATGTTGTGGTATTCGGCATAGAGTTTCGGAGGATATTCCTTGACTTTTGCGCTGGTATAGATTACACACAATATCAGGATCACAGCACCTATGTAGAACGAATAAATCACCGAGTCGGGTATGACTCCTTTGGGTGCCACGTTGCTGATGCCGATGGCGGCGAAAATGAATGGGAACAGATAACCGGCCAGGCTTCCTGCATTGCATAAGAAACTTTGGATGGAATATGCCAAACCTTTCTGCTTTTCGTTCACCATGTCTCCCACCATCATTTTGAATGGTTGCATGGCCATGTTGATGGACGTATCGAGTAGCATGAGCGAAATCAGTCCGAATACCATGGCGGCCGATACGGTCATGCCGAAACTCCCGGCGTTGGGGAGCAGGCACATTACCAGCACCGCAATCAGTGCACCGACAAACAGGTAGGGTATTCGCCGGCCAAACCGACACCACGTGCGGTCACTGAGGGCACCGATGATGGGTTGCACAATGATTCCGGCCAATGGTGGAAGAATCCAGAAATAACTCAAACTGTGAGGGTCTGCCCCCAAGGTGGAAAATATTCGGCTGATGTTGGCGCTTTGCAGGGCATAGGCTATCTGCACGCCGAAGAAACCGAAACTGATGTTCCACAGGGTTCCAAAACTTAAATCAGGTATTTTTTTCATGGTTGGTAAAATAAGGGCTTGATTATCGTCCGCTTTCATCAATCATCTGGCAGACTTTGTTGTTAAATTCTGTTTGTTTCATCAGGTCTTCCAATGTCATGTGCATGCGCCATCTCCAATAATGCTTGGGATTGGCCGGTACGTTGATTCGTTCGATAGCGATATCAGGATTACGTAGCGACTCGTCCATGCTGATCCAGTCTTGCCAGGTGAGGATGCAGAGCATGGAAGGGCTGGCCAAGTGGCGTTTGATGACGTCCTCGCACAACCAACCGGGAGCGTGTTCCGGCAATTCTCCCCAATGCTTCAGTTCTTGGTAGAAGAAGTGTGAGGAAACGGTGCGGTCTTCTTCCCACCAACCTCTGAAGGTCGACATGTCGTGTGTGCCGATGGTGCAGACTGACCGGAACGGATAGGCGTACACGTGGCCGAACTCGTGTTCGGGATTCTTGGGCATGCGTTGTATCTCGAGCGACAGGATTTGCAATTGTTCCATAACCCAAGGCACACAGTCGGGTACCATTCCCAAGTCTTCGCCGCACACCAGCATGGGGGTGGACTGGGTGAGTATGGGCAGCTTCTTCATGGCTTCCTTGTACCAGAAGTCGTTGTGGCGCTGGTAGTAATAATGGTTGTAGAGCCGGTTGAAGGCTTCTTGCTCCTGGGGAGCCAGCTGTTTGAATATAAAGTCGTTCTGTACGGCAATGCGCGGATGGTACATGTCTTGGTTATCACGGTCGGCAATGAACAGCACATTGCTGATGAGGGCATACAACCCTTCTTTCAGGTTGATACTTTCTTCGTCCGTTTTGCCGGCAAAGTAAGCCTCTACCTTGCGTTGGGTGTCAAATTCCGGTCGCATGCAGTAGATGTCGTGATGCAGGTGCTGTACAAAAATATCGCGCACTTCCTGACTCCGTTCGCCGAACATGGCATTCAGCATGCGGTCGTTAATGAACGGCTGTGTCATGAAGTTTTTCTGAAAATGCAATCCGTAGCTTTCTATCTCGCTTACACTCATCGGAAGGGCGGGTACAAACTGACCCAGCAGTCCGTGTGCCGAATGAATGGGGATTTCCCAAATACGGAAGAAGCCCAGAATGTGGTCGATGCGGTAGGCGGTGAAGTAGTCGGCCATTTTGCGGAAACGGCGCAACCACCATTGGTAGCCGTCTTTTTCCATTACTTTCCAATTGGAGGTGGGCAGCCCCCAGTTCTGGCCTTTGGGGGAGACAGCGTCGGG
>Ga0192240_10632_pt1 | contig 12974 bp, 20 predicted proteins | sample Koala_Koa27_H3_FD_131237 | JGI IMG/M metagenome (GOLD analysis project Ga0192240, IMG submission 131237) | Enriched cells from koala feces incubated with labeled cellulose particles, San Francisco Zoo, California, United States - Koala_Koa2-7_H3 ...
ATCTACTTACCACATAACAACTTGCATCATCGACAGCGTGGAATACCAGCAGGTATACCAGCATGGTGTGGAGTGAGGTACCGTACGCGCGCGCGCGCACCTTATTAATCGCGATGTTGGCAACTTATAAAGCGCAAAAAGTCTTACCTATGTAAGGCAGGAGTTGAGGCAAAAAAAAAATCGGGAAAGCTGAGTACTTCAACCGCTCCCCGCAAGGGGACAAGAAGAGGAGAGTAAAATGAGAGACACCGCGACTAGCAATGCCCACACCGCCGTCTTCCGCGCCAATGGCCCCAAGATCACTTACGAGGAGATCGCCTATGACGAGATCGACTTTGACTCGTACTATGACCCGAAGGGTGTATGGGAGTGCCGCCCAGAGTGTGACTGGACGCGCTACTGCTGGGACTGGGATCATGTCGACCTCGACGAGGCACGGATGTCCCTTTTTACGGGCTGTATGGGCTGGACTAGGATCATAACGACGACTAAATCTAGCGTAGGACCTCTCCCCACGGCGATCTTTTTTAACCCTGCGAACCCGTACCCGGGCCCGAGACAGGTTGTATCGATAATCTTTTACGACGGCTGGACTTACACCACGGTAAGATACATTGACTCGAAGATACCCCCCATATACCAGCGCGGCATGGATAGGCGGAAGGCAGGTAAAGAGGCCGACGACGACCACGCATCTCAATAACGCCAGCCCACCGAGCTCTGCTATGCGTATGCCGCTTGGCAAGCCAACTCTAACCCCCACCAGTCCCCTCTCCAAGCCCGTGGCTGTACATCACAGTCACGGGCATCCTTCTATACCTCCCATCACATCCACGTACCTCTACGCGCCCCTAATCGCCCTTAGCCGCATTAGCCTCGCACTATTACACTTAACCTCTTAACTCCTCGCGTGCCCCCTTGCTATCCCCCCATCGGGCGCGGGGCCTATCTATCTCTCCCAACTGCCATCTCTCCCACCTGCTATCCAGTGCACACCCTACCATGCCAGTACACCCTCTAGCCACCTCCAGCACTAACCGCCTAGTGCCACTCACCATAACCATCCCAACCGTACATCCCAATCACGATTAAGCCAATCATTGGCTTAATCGTTAGTTGTATCGTATATCTCTCCGATCTGTACATAGGCCAGATCACCACCTCTCAATCTGCCACGTACGTAACATCTTGCCTGCCAACGGCTTACGACTCTGTCGTCACTCAGTCTGTTTTGGCAGCATCAACAATCGCTGTAACTCCTTGTGCGCCAACGGCTTATGCGTATTCACACGCTCAAGCGCCCACTGACGACAACCCTGCTACCGTAACTCCTTACGCACCAACGGTTAGAGCGTCCTCAAAAGCTGTCGTCACTCCCGAAAATAACACACACCTCTTTTTATAGTAGTAGTAGTAGTAGTAGTAGTAGTAGAGTGACGACAGTGACGACAATGACGACAACTATATATACACCTCCGTAACTCCTGCTACAATCACGATTTACAAAATCGCGATTGTCGTCGCTGCTGTCGTCGCTTCCGCCGCCACCGCCGACACTTTGGAAAATACTCGCGGAAGTGTTTTTTGCACTGACGACAGTGACGACAGGCTTACAACCTCTTGCGCTATATGCACTTAGCCTTTGGCCTATCTATACCAGCAGTGACGACAACTCGGCAATCGCTGGCGAGGTGTTTTTCGCAGTGACGACAGTGACGACAGACTGTAACCCCTTACGTTATACGCACTTGGTGCCATCCTAAATCACCGCCACTGACGACAAATCAGCAAAATCTAGAGAAAGTGATTTTCTTACACTGACGACAGTGACGACAGTGACGACAGCTTATTATTAGCTTAATTCGCCCTATGCCCGAGGGTGAGGGGAGGCGCACCGCGAAAATATGAAAATATTTTGCGGATTTTTAAATTTTTCACTTGCAAGATGGGGTTAATGCGGTAATATGTGATTGGCTGAGGCGTTGAGGTGTGGATCACGTGGCACGTTAAGCAGTACTATACATACTTATTATCAATATTCAGCGGTTGGGAACCCATGACTGTCCTGCCCTGTGCTCTTATGTATGTACTGCACGCGCCCACGACTTAGCCACGTTGTGGGTTCCTTTTTTTTTGCACAGGAGCAATCATGTCAAATAGCAGTGAGTTTTTCGGCGGCGAGACATCGCATACTCGCGATGATCTTACTGAGGATGCGCTTAACCGGGCATTCCGCTCGGAGTTGCGCCTGCCTGACCAAATCAGAGAGTGCTATCCGGACCTTACTATCTCCTGTAGGTGTGGCAACCGATACTACAAGCTAGCGAGCGATGGGAGCCTGACTGCCTGTAGGGTCAATCCGGACAAAGACAAAGGGTTTGTGGTGATTGATGTACTGCCAGTCCCTATTTGGCCAGTACGTATTTACAGGGAGCAACGCGGCGAGTACTTTACCGGTCGTCAATGGATCCAGCTGGCCTGGCTATCCAAGGATGGTGAGATGCTCTATTATATTTGGGATTACAAATCGCTCGCCGAACCGAAGTCCTGCCTAACCTGTCTATCTTCAGTTGGCTACCCCATTACCAATGGCGGGGTGGTTTCGCGCTGGATTACCGACATTATTTCCTCTCCTCGTAACAATATCCCTGATTGCCCATGCGTAACCGGGTACGACTGGGTTCCTAGTAAGGGAGTTACTCTTTGGTTTAACGAAAATCTGCAAATAATCAAGGAAAAAGACAATAAGACGTGGGAAGCCTTCCAAGGGCATTTACTTCATGGCGACGAAAACACGCAACGCCTTAGTGCGTCGCATTTGTGCAGTAGCTACCCTGTCTTTGGATTTTGCGATAGCGCCTGCCTTTTTTCCATGATCGCCCCTGATATGCCTGAATTCGTGGATTTCCGTCCATTTATCTTCTTGGATGGTCCTGCCAATACTGGTAAATCCTTTATTATGCGTTACATGGCAAGCCAATACGGCAATCCTAGAGACCTTATAATGACTGGCAATAGGACGAAAAACTCGTTCCCCGCCAAATGCCGCAAGCTTGGCCGTATACCGGCATTTTTCGACGAAGTAATGCCGGATGAGCATGCAGAGGTAGTTACTTTAGCCTCTGGCCGTTCTCGTGGTGGCCAAAGGCAGGACAACACCGAGCGCGAGGAGTACGGATGGGAATGTTCCATCTTCTGTTCTGGCAATTATTTTATCGATACATCCAAAGTTGGCTCCCGCGCGCGTATACTCACCGTCCATTTCGATAACGGGGACAAACGTAAGGTCTTCCCTAATATCGGGGAGCAGTATTTCCGTAATTATACCACCAACTTTAACGATAACTATGGCTATCGTGCCTCTACATTCTACAATTACTATCTCCAGCAAGGCGGCATGGAAGCTTTTCGTCCTCTTTTCGATAAAAACTCTAGTATTTTACAAACAGTATTTAGAGACAACCCCCTTACGCCCAAAATAGGCCATGTTATAGCTGGTATAATAGCCACATCCCAGATGGCTAGTCAAGCATTTAACATTACATCAAGAAACTATCCGCTCACTATTGATTTAATACGTGGTTTTCTCCATCTTGACGACATGGCAACAACGGAGGAAACACTCGATCCTGCTCAAGAGGTTGTCAACCGGTTAATGAGCTTCCTTGCTTCGCATCCCAATAATTTCTTTACAGAAAATGATTATGACCAAAAGGAAAATGCGTCCGTTATTTATGGCAAAATTGCTCGCACTAAGGCTGATAACCGTAAAGCCGTATACTTTACACTAGATGGGTTTGAGGCAGCCATTAAAACTATCCCAAACATACAGGGCTCAGTACATGCCCTTGAACTCCTTGGCCGCACCGACAGGCTTTACAGGGGGTCAGGCAAGACTAAAAGGCTGAAAGTGGAAAGCAGGATTGGAAAATATAAAGGTCCTAGTGTAGTATTGTTTTTACCAGAATCGGTAGAGGATGAAGAATAAGGAGCTCACAATGCGTAAACTATCATCAATCATAGCATTTATTTTGCTTACCACATCTGTTCATACCAATAGCGCAGAGGTTGGACCTAACGCAAACGACACCTCCGCAATAGCGGAGATAGCTATTCAGGGCCATGCTATACACGGACGTACTCCAACAAATAAAGAGTTTAACGATTTGATTTTTTATTTTAATTTGAGCAGCCATTTCAAGAATCCAAATGCACCACGTATACCATACGTATTCCCATCTCCTGCCACACCAATTAGCACAAAGACGGAAGGGCAGCTTTCTCTGGAACACGAACAACTCATCTGGGAGCAGTTTGATTGCGCATACTGGGATGCTTATGATTTTTTTCAGGAGACAGGCGAATGCGACTGTGAAACATGCTTTAAGAAGCAGGTGACAGTCGCGACAGTAGAGTCAGTTGTTTATGTGGCCGCCCTTTCTAAAGAGTATTTTCCACAAGTGGATGTAAGGCCTGTCATTAAGCGAATGAATGCCCTTAACAAAGGCGTGAGTAAGCCACATCATAATGAGCGTGAAGTACGGCATAAAGATAAAACACCTCAAGATATGGGACATTTCGCTATCAATAAAAACTATGGGTATGGCTTCTGATTTTTTTCAAAAAAAAACAAAAACTCCTTGACAATCACTAACTCATCAGCTATACTACCAACATAGCAACTAGGAGATCATTTCGTAAGGAGAATCAAATGGCTGAAGAACTTACACAAACCGAGTCCCAACCAAAACGCTACCAGTACGAACGGCGCAACCGAAAAGATTATCTCACCAAAAAACTTAAAGATTTTTTTGCAGTGTATGATCTCCGTGACGTTGAACGCCAAACACACATCCACCGGAGTCATATCCGTAGTTACCTGAATGGCACAGCATTGCCTAGTCTCCCTATCTTGGCGGTATTACATAGTCAGCTCGGCCTTGATCTCAACGAACTTGTCAAGGAGCCTGAGTCTAACGAGGCTGCAAATGAGCCCAAAATGAGTAGTTCCAGCTTGACAACGCTCTCGGAGGCAGGTATACTGTAATTGTAATGAAACATAACGATTCCGTCACGGGGATTCGACAGATAACCATATCATGGCGCTATACCATGATTCTGCCCATCCGCTACCGTGACTAGCTGGATGGGCATCTTTTCATATAAGGAGCACACTATGGGCAACATTAGTTCTCTCATTGGCAATAATCAACAGTACATCCAGTCGGGCGGTGCGGATTATAATGTCGCCACAAACAAAAATCTCCTCCCTGCTGGCTGGATGGATGGCTATATTGAATCAGCCGAAATCCGTGACACAAAGTCAGGTACTGGCCAATATATCTACGTTGCTTGGCGTACTTTAGATGGCCAGCATTTGGTCCATGACCACATTAATATCAAAAACGCTAACCCTGTGGCTGTTGATATTGGCCTCCGCACCCTCGGCGCTATCGCCCGTGCTCTTGGTTTAGAATCCATTGATGACACAGAACAGCTGAATGGCCGTGAGATTGCTGCGCGACTGGCTATAGAGGAGAGTGGCGGCTGGCCTGCCCGCAATGTGATCAAGGCGTACGCCAAAACCTCTACCACTCGCCCTAAGCGTGCCGGCGACCTTGACAAGACACGCCACCAAATTCGTGGTAATGAGAATTGCAACCAGCAAACAAACTTTCGCAGTGCCGAAGGGCCGACAGGGGATGAGATTCCGTTCTGAATTCGAGCCGTATCTTTTGACGATCCAGCACGACTCGAAGAAGCCGCTCAATAAGTGGTCGCCGCAGTCAGGAGGAGACGGAGGAAGGAACTGGCTACGGCGACCTGACCATTTTAATATTGCTGTCATACTGGCGCCCTATTCCCCATACTTTGTACTCGATATTGATGGCGAAAAAGGCTACAAAAACCTGCAGGGATTACAGATAGTGTATGGAAAACTTCCAAGGACATTCGTCGTGAAAAGCCCCTCTGGCTGGCATTATTACTTTCAATACCATCAGGGCATTAAACGTTCCATTGGCTGGCTTGCTCCTTCGATCGATATAATCTGCCATGGCTATACTTTGCTCCCCGGCTCGGTAATCGATGGGAAAAAATATGAAGTGCTGGAAGATGCGCAAATCGTACCCGCGCCTGCTTGGCTTATAAAATTGGCCAGTAACACGAGTAAGCAAATTGATATGCCAGCCAAAAATAAGGCAGTAGCACAGTACGATGGCGAGGACTACGAGTTCACAATCTGGCGAGCACGGAAGTACGTGGAGAAGATGTCACCAGCAATCCAAGGACAGGGTGGCCATTCGCAATTGCTCCGTGTGTGCCATGTTTTGCGCAAGAAATTCAACCTAAACATCCATGATTGCAGAGACATTTTGTGCGAATATAACACTAGGTGTGTCCCTCCATGGCGGTTAGATATACCACGCGAAAGGGCAGATTTTTTTCGGAAGTTGAGCGAAGCGGAGAAATATCATGGGTAAAAACTAATCTATTTTCTTTCGTTTATTGTAATCTTAGGCTTGGAATTTGAATACTGTTATCAAGCGAAAACAGGTTCTTTGTTTGCCGCACTTGTTTGGCTTATAACAATACTTGTTTGGGGTTGCCACGGATGGGATTTTTTGTTTGGGCATGATGAAAAATAAATGCAATACGGAGGATAACAAATGGCTAACGAACTTGCGCACCTTAACGACACGCAACTTATGCAAAATCTCCAAACCCTCGGCACTGAATTTGCCAAGTCAGGCATCCTTGGCGTATCCAACCCAAGCCAAGGCCTTATCGTGGCATTAACATGCTATACCGAGCACATCTCCCCCATTGAATTTGCCCGCACCTATCATATTGTCAATGGCCGCCTCTCCATGCGCGCCGACGCTATGCAAGCGCAGTTCCTCCGGCAGGGAGGTCGTATTAAGTGGCTTACGAGCACAAACGAGGAGTGCAGGGCAGTCTTCAGCCATCCAGAATATGCGCCGGAGGGCGTGACGCTTAGCCTAACCATTGAAGAGATGGTAGACAGCGGCGTCGCCGTCGATGGACACGGCCAATTAAAGCAGACATGGAAGTCTTTTCCCCGCCAGATGCTGAGGGCCCGTGTTGTGTCAGAGGGTTGCCGTATGCTCACGCCCGGTATTGTAGCTGGCATATATACGCCAGAAGAGGTAAGCGAGTTCAGCAACACCCCCGCCCGCACGCTCGACCTGTCTAAGCCAAGGGAGGTGCCTGTGCAGGCACTGCCGGAACCGGAACTGGAATCTGAACCGGAACCACTTGACCTTGAAGAAGTCTTGTTAGATCACGAGGAACCGGTAAACCTATACTTAGCGCATATTGCTTGGATTAAAGAAAATCAAACTTGGCGTAATCTCTCCACTGGTCAAAAGGAAAAGATTAAGGCTAAACTTGATAGCTTTATTGCCAAGGCAAAACAATACGTACTGTCCCTCGAACAACAAGAAACTATTCCATAATGTTCTCAACACCTGAAAGGTTTGAGAATCTGAGCGAAGCGAAGGAGGAAAACTAATGTACCCCACTAAACGTCAGATTAAGTATTACATTTTTTACTGCATCACTCAAGTAATCGTTTGGTTTCTTTGGGCTTCTGACTGGCATTTCTATAGTCACTCGCGTTGGTGTGGCTTGCATATTAGTGATTATATTACATTCACCAGCGCCGTAGCTATTCCATTCTTGCTTGGCCTTCTTATTTTCAGCATTATTTTTCTCCCTTTTTATGTTCGGAAGGATGACTAATGGACATCTATGATTTAATTCGTGATCTGTTGGTTTATGTTATCTATCCACTCTGTCTTATCGTGATTGGCAGTGAGATTTATAGGCTCATCTTTCTGCATTACATTTTAGAAAACAAGGAGGATGAGGATGGCGATCGCGAGTTTCACGAGCCGAGCATCGAAATGTGTTCTCGTTGCCGCAACCCCAACTGCAGCCATAGAGTGGCTGACTATGCGGAGGACTAAACATGGCTAAAAAAAAGGAATTGAAAGGCCAGAAATTCGGTCAATACCACTGGCCGGTCGAACATGCTCTCACCGAACCCGTAAGGAGACTTAACCATGCCAGCTGACCCTCGCGAACACAGTGTAATCTCCCCCAGCTCTCTTAACTGCATGCGCATCTGCCCATGTTTTCGCGGTGGCCTTTCCTCTGATGCAGCCGAAACCGGCGAGCGCATCCATGAATATTTTGCTAACCTTATCAAGGGTGAGCCGTTGCCGAAGGACGCTGACCTTGACGAAGTAGAACAAGCCGAATGGGCAGTCAACACGCTTAATAGTTTCATGAGTCAGACTGATATGCACGTCGAGGAGCAGCTGTATCTTATCGATGACAATACGTTCGAAGAGATTATGTGGGGCTATGCCGATGTGTTTGGCGTGACTCCACGTGCAAGTGGCAATATCATGGTGTTGGCTGACCTAAAGACAGGCGAACCACGTGATTGTACAGCGCAGATGGCAGCTTATGCGCGGATGCTATGCCAAAAGTATGACTGCCGGCGAGTTGAAGTGCATGTCCTTTATTCACGATACAAGAAAGACGAAACGTATACGCTTAATCTCGGTGATACTGAGATCATCTTTGACATCATTAAGGAAGCACAAAGGGAAGACAGGCACCCAAACTTTTGTGAGTATTGTGGATGGTGTTCTTTACAACCCACCTGCCCACAAACCCAAGCCATCGTTACGTCTGTAACCAAAGCAGAAAACTATGATATCACTGGCATAGTAGATTGGGAGATAGAGAATGCTAACCCCGATAAACTCAATCACCTCTACGCGGCAGCATCATGGCTCGAGAAATTTTCACAACGGATCAAGGAAGGGGTTAAACAAAAAATCAAAGATGGCACGGAAGTCCCGGGATATCATTTCATCAGCGTCACCAGACGTAGTATCTCTGACATCCCTGCCGCTTTCCAAGCCAGTGGGTTAACGCAAGAGGAATTCCTCGACGCATGCACGGTCAGTGCGGCGAAACTGGAGAAGAAGATGGGCAAGGCAAACTTTGAGGCGAGTATGGCTGGCCTTATCCATGAGTCAGTAAGTGAACAGCTGAAAAGGGTAGGCAAATGAGTCGAGCTAGATACACGAGGCCAATTGAGACGTTAAGCAATATCGACACATGGTTGGATGACCCGGGGATTACAGAACTCAGAAGGGCGGAGTTACTGGCAGCCAGAGATAGGGTTGCAGCGATTCGAACGGCGGCGATAATAAACGGTATGATAAGAGAGGGGGATGGAGATGGCAGTGGAGATATTGGGGAACAAGGAGGGACGGCTGGAGCAAAGACTAGTAAAGCAACTAAAGGGAGCAGGACTGAACGAAATAACGTGGGTAAGTCCAGACACGCTCGAAGTGCATGATGGTTGGCGTGAAGATGGGAGTGCGGTGTGGCGCATGCAGTATGAATTTTACCATCAAATCCTCCCTATTGCTCGCATTCACACGTACTTTTATAATTTTAAGCAGGCGATGGAGAAGTTCGGACCAAAGGGTGTGGAGTGGAAAGTATGGACGCCGTCACCGGCAGTATGCTCTAAGGCCATTGCTGTGGCTATTAAGGATGACGTGATACAGGAGGTTATCATGGAAGGGTCCTGCATGGGTTTCTCTAATGCGTTAAACATTTTGGTTAAAGGCATGGAAATTTCACGCGTTGTACAATTATTGCAAAATGTACCTTGCCAAACACGTGGAACGAGTTGCCCGCAAGAATTAGCGAGGGGATTATAATGACCGGTAAATTTCCGCTTAAATGTGTCGAATGTGGACGTATTATTTGGGTTCCTATTGAAGATGCAGACTTAGAGATGACGTGTTCTCAGTGTTTGCGTGAGGAAATGAGAGAGATGAATGGATTTGATCCAGTTAGATATATGGACTACATAGAGGATGCACGGGGTTAGCAAAAAGGGGTTACAATGCGTAAATATAATTTACCGGACCGCAGATTTGGTCGGCTGTTAGTATTATACGAGTGCGATTGGCGAAAAAATGAACATATTCTCTGGCATTGCCGCTGTGATTGCGGGAATGAGGTGGATGTTGTATGTGGGAATCTCACCTCCGGCCACACGAAATCTTGCGGATGTTATCATAGGGAGTTCGTGGCCGAAAGAAGTACTATACACGGGATGAATAGGCGAGGGGAACGGCACCCAATACATCATACGTGGCAAGACATGCTCCAGCGATGTGAAAATCCAAATAACTCAAGCTACCACCGCTACGGAGGTCGCGGGATTACGGTTTGCGATGAGTGGCATAATCCCGTGGTATTTGCCGATTGGGCTTTGGCCAATAATTGGGAAAAGGGTTTGCAGTTAGACCGCATCGATAATAACGGGAACTACGAACCCAGCAACTGCCGTTGGGCAACACGGAAAGAACAGGCACGGAATAGGCGGAATAACAGCCTTATTACCTTTAACGGCAAAACTCAAACCATGGCGGAGTGGGCGGAGGAAACAGGCATAAAAATTGGCACTTTATGGGCCAGAATTAATCAAACCCACTGGCCAATTGAACGCGCGTTAACCGAGCCTGCCGGGAGGCAAAAATATGCCAGTTAAAATCCTATTAATCGGTTGTCTTCTCGTATGGTGTGCCGGATGTGAAAAACAGGGGAAGGGCAGAACACGGAGACACGAACCGCAACCTGTCATGCTCCGCGACAAGCCCGCACCACGGCCCGCCGAAGTAAAGCAGGTACCTCAACCTACCCCTGCCCCACAACGTGCACCACAGCCCACGCAAACGCCTCCTGTAGGTAATCCTGTGGAGTATACCCATAGTGAGCCCGGCGTAGATTACCTGACTGAACGTGACTTGGAGAGGAAATGAACGCACATTTTATTTTGCCAATCAAGGTAGTATCAGAACTCAATAAAGCTGGCCATGAACATTGGGCAAAGACGGCTAACCGGAGAAAACAGCATCGGTTTATGGGCAAGCTAATGACAAGTGGCCAGATAAAACCCAAGTGGGATGGGCAGCCAATTACAGTTACATTTACTAGGCTCATGGGGAAGGGAGGGAGAAAGTTTGATGGTGACAACTTAGCTTCATCGATGAAAGCAATTCGCGACGGTGTAGCAGATGGATTGGAGATAAATGATAATGATCCACGTATTACATGGAAGTATGAACAGGTGAAGGATGTGATGCACGGAGTGAGGGTTACGTTTACTGATACGGAGATGTTCTCAACACCTGAAAGGTTTGAGAATCTGAGCAAAGCGAAGGAGGAAGACAATGGCTAGAGGAAATGGAAATTCAACAATTGTAATTCCGTGCTGTGCGGATGAGGTGCCAAGCAAAGCCCATGAGGGTGACGCATGTTATGACCTCAAAGCCCGGTGTTATATTGATGCAAGTGAACCTGATCTGCCCACTGGTAGTCTCCGCCTCCTCCCCGGCCACAGATGTCTTGCTAAGACAGGCGTTCGGCTTCAGCTTCCCAAAGGCTACCATGCGTACATTCTGTCACGCTCAGGTCTGGCATGGAAAGATGGTATACAGGTTCTCAATGCGCCGGGAGTTATCGATGAAGGTTACCGTGCGGAGATCGGAGTGATACTTTACAACGCAGGGATGGGAGGGGTCGATTTGAAACATGGTCAGCGAATAGCCCAGTTGGCTATCATGAAAACACGCCCGACGTATCTCACTATGATTTCAGAGGATGAATTTAAAGCTGACACAGAGAGAGGGGAAGGTGGGTTCGGGAGTACGGGGGAATAACAAACAGGCCCAGCCACAAGCTGGGCCTTCCTTCTAGGAGAACACATGGTTACCTTTTGTTGTGGCCGTTCAACCCCTTAATGTATATCGTTAGCTCGGTCAAAATATTTGTATTCTCAGCCAACACTTTCCGCATCTCCCTCTGTTCATCCATATACCTTTGCTCTCGTTTCCACCCTCCCCAGAGGACGATAATAACAAGGGCAAACAAACTAAGATATGCCAAGCCGATTAAGCCGTAATTACTAAACTCCTGTATAATTGGCATACCTTCCTTAACAACTTCCATTTCCATCCCCTATTCAGCTCAGCAACGGGTGATTCGGCAGCGCACTCCGCAAGGCTTCCTTCACCATAGGGTTCGAGATATCACAATTACTCACCACCGTTTCCAATGCATATCTCTTCAGTTCAGCATCCTTTAGTGCCGCATTCCTATCAGCCTTGGCCTGCTTTAGTTCATCATCATACACACTCAGTGTGGCCCTAATGCATGGCTTAAAATATTCAGCATCACCTTTGGCCGCCGCCTCAAGCAACGTGCCGCACGCATTGTTCCCTGACATGATACTCCGGACAATAGCTTCCACCCTTTCTTCCAGCACACTCATACCAGTCACAGGACAAATGCCATCTTTACATTCCATAATAAGCCCCTTCGCTTCATTAGAAACTCTTACTAAACCACACTCCCAACGTCGGCCTCGTCGTCAATCGTTTTTCCAAAGCTGGCAAAGATGTTGGTGACTTCTTCATCCCTAGTTCTTTGTCTATCGATCCAACCTTTATTGTAGTCCCTGTCGTCTTATCGTCAACCTTTATTCCAGTCGAGGTTAGTTTAACTTCCCCTGTTTTCCACCTTAACTTGTTGGCAAAGAGAAATTTTCCGGTGAGACGACGAGCGACTCTAACGGGAGCAAGGCACTTTTTTTTAGACTGGATTCCTTGAGTTCTGCTAGCTTGGCTTCGCACATCGAATCGATTATACTTGGACCGTATTCTTTCAAGGCATCAACCCCTTGTGACTTAAGAAACTGGATTATATACGTCCTGCATTCAGTCATAATCTGGGCGCCTTGTTCAGCAGTCAACTTCCCGTTGGCGCTAGCTGCTTTCCAGTCATCGCTGTACTTCTGTTTCCCCGCCGCCACGGCAGTCTCGACAGCCAGCAGCAGCTTCTCCAACTTCTTA
>Ga0192240_10636_pt1 | contig 12890 bp, 13 predicted proteins | sample Koala_Koa27_H3_FD_131237 | JGI IMG/M metagenome (GOLD analysis project Ga0192240, IMG submission 131237) | Enriched cells from koala feces incubated with labeled cellulose particles, San Francisco Zoo, California, United States - Koala_Koa2-7_H3 ...
GATATGTAGTCAAATATTTGTTCCAGTTTTGCATCTGTTTGCTCTTGATACTGGAGCTGACGTAACTCAACTCCGCTAATCCGTTCAAACATAATTGCATTATTAGCAATAAAGTAACGCATTTCCACAAAAGCTCGCATAATGCCAATACTTACATTTACTGCAACATCACTATGAAGAACACTTGCAAGCATGGATATGCCTTGTTCAGTGAAAACATAAGGCAGATATCGTCTGCCACCTCGCCTTTCTGTGGTGTTTTCTGTGTCTGTTTTTGAGGTACCAATTTGGCACCTCAAAGTTTGATACTCGTCTTCAGACAATTGAAACATAAAATCTTCTGGGAATCGATTAATGTTTCTTTTTACTGAACGATTTAAAGCTTTTGTTTCCACTTGATAAAGAATAGCTAAATCGCTATCTAACATAACCTGCTGGCCTCGGACAACATAAATTAGGCTGCGTATATCGACCTGCACCGCTTCGGCAACAGCAATGTCTGTTTTTTCTTCTGTGACAACCTCATTTTTTCCTGCTGCCATCGAATTTCCTCCCCCATAATGTCATTTCAGTGTGATCTCCATAGTATAACACAATGCGGCAAAATACGACAGTATCTTTTGAAGTTTTTGAGAAGAAATAGTAGTACAAAACGAGCCGTCAGAAGACCATATCACTCTGCTCAGCAAACTTCGCATACTTTCAGGAATTATTTCCGCTTTAAACAAGACATGATTGACCGACTCTTTGAAATAGAAAAGGCACCGCTGCAGCGATGCCTTGTAAGTTTTGTAATACATTTATAATTTATATCTGGTGATTTTGTTCCAGTTCTCTGGAAATCCCATTTTTTTCAGCAATTCGGTTTGAGTTATTCCTTGTTGATTTTTGGAATGATTATCTATCAGGCGTGTCAGCCTTCGTTTTAACTCCCGAAAATCTTCTCTCGGCAATAAATACCTCAAGGTAATCATGACTGCAAACAGGTCATGTTTTCCATAAATATACTGATTGCCATTTTTAGGGATCTGCAGCTTATTATGTATAGGAAAATCTGGGATACTTTCCACATTTCTATAGGAAAACAGGCGTTCTCCGTGGGCGCAGACATTGCGAAAGCGAACAAGATATCGCAAAACCTGTTTTAACTGGCTTTCATTGATTCCTTGAAACTCACTGCTAATCTTGAACTGTATGTCTTGTGGAAGTACCGAATACATGACTGAAATATTGCCAAAAGTTAATGCATTCTTTAAAATCCAGAGTGGGACGTTCCCATGGGCAGTCCGTGCGTGATTGATATAATGATAATCCGTATTATGTATGACATATTTTGCCAACACATGATCAACCAGTTTATCAATGTCTGCTTTGTTTCTCCTGCTGGAATAATTATAATTCTGTTTATTTAAATACGCATTCTGAGACTCTCCGTATTTTTCACAAAACGCATATGACAGTAGTGACTTGATGTGGTTTTCTACCCGTAAGATATAACTCAGGAAAAGTTCTCTGAGCATACGGTCAAAGTCATACAACGCAACAATGTCTTCAAGACGGGTACCATCTCTGTATGCCTTCGTTGTAGGATTTTTAAACAAGTCCTTATAGCCGCTGATTAAAGAATAATAACTGGTTCGTTTTAGCACATTTTCTGCATATTCGCGATCCGCAATCAGCAGTCCTTTTTCATTTATCAGCTTGTCTATCTGCTGCTCGTATGTCAAAAAACACTTTGCCATAAAACCACCACCTAATCACAGAAAAAAAGAGGAGTCCCCGCAGGTTCTCCTCCGGTCACAGGCCTCACAGGTGTCTGCAACGCATTCACTGGCTGTATAGTACTTGAAATTACTCGGAATGTCAAGAGTTCTGCCAGATATTTTTAATATATGTGAAGACTCCGTTTTTATTCATAGATATAAAAACAGTAGTTTTTTCTAAAAACGCCGGGGAATCTTCCATACTATGTATAGGAAGAGAAAAATCAGAAATCTATTCCATATCATTTTATGTAGAAGGAAGGTGAAAATTGTGAGCAGCAAAGTTAAAACGGGTGTAAAGATCATTCGGAAAAAAGAACACGGAGGAGAGCGGATCTATATCTATCTTCCCGAAGGAGTAAAATTCTTTGGCGGTATCCGGCACATTTTCTGCCGATTTCCCGGTGTTGATTTTTTTTACAAGGATCATCTACTGGGATCCGGATGCAAATGCAATTGTGATAGTGATTCCATACGAGCAGGATCCGGACAGGTTTAAAGACGAATTCAAAAACAGGCAGGATGATCTTTACAGCAATCTGCAGGATGCCAAGAAGGGCGATACATTCGTTTTTAATGGCGAATATTTTATTCCTGTAGATGAGTAGCGGCAGTTTTTAATTCAGGGGGCTCCGGTTCGGGGCCCTCTGGCGCATGAAAGGAGTAAGAACAGATGTATAAGAATAATCAGGTAACTGTATCCGGTAAAATAAGGAATGCTTTTACATATGCTGGTGAAAAGAACGAAAAACCAGTATGTACAGCAGAATTGGATATAATCCGGAAGCATCACAGATATCCGCATACAGTAACGGTCATGGTTCCTTCGGAAATGGTCGGTGCCAATGAAGACTACGCGGGCCAGATGGTGATAGTCACAGGCGGATTGCGGTCGTATGATACCTCCGGAGAGGCAGGGCAGGGTCTGGGAATCTATATCATGGCTGAAACGATTACTATCACAACAGCACAGGAACGGCAGGTAAATGAGGTTTGTCTAAGAGGCGTATTATGCCGGAGACCTCTCACAAAAATCGTATCACACGATAACCTTGTGACAATGTTCTTCCTTGCGGTTGATTACCAGGGGCAAACCGCATATGTCCCTTGCTCTGTAGGGGATTTGCAGGCTATGGATGTCGCCGCGATGGATGTCGGTACGGAGCTTGAAATATCCGGGCGGATACACAGCAGATACTCCAGGTTATCTGTATGGATATATCAAGACAAAACGAGTCTCCGCAGAATTTAAATATCATCGTATAAACCCTGGTGGAAATATCCAGATCCAAGAAAATCGTTATGGTATTTTTTAGACCCACGCCGTAGCCGGTATGCATCATTTGGATAGGTCAAAACACACCCATAAGATAGGCCTGAAAACACCCATAAGACAGGTTTAAAAGTAATTATAACCGCTCTGGAGCGGGAAAAAGGAAGGATTCGGAGCGGCTGCGCCACAGGCCCCCTGCAGGGGGCTTCCCGGCCGTGTTTCTTTTGCCTTTTTATCTCCCGGCAGTAGGACGGCTCCCGCTTCCATGGCTTCCATCGTCCCTGCATTTTTTATCTGCCCCTGTCAGGGGAGGTATCATATCGCCCGCCAGCTGTGCCGTGCGTCCTATCAGCTGCCGCAGCGGCGGCATCCTCGATTTCCCCCGCCATAAGGATGTCCTCACCGCCATCCGGTTATCCTGCCCCGTATCTCTACTTCTGTCGCATCTACGGTCAATGTTCCCTCCTGCGGCGGATTTTCCGCACGTGCTGCTTGGAGTGGTTTTAAACTACCGTCTCTCATACCGCAAGGACTTCAAAACTTTTCCTGCATAAAACTTTTTCGCGCGTGCCCGGCGGCATCCTTGCGGTATGGTTCCCGGCAGTTTCGGGACAAACCACAGCAGCTACGGAGCTGCAAAAAATCACAACCAAGGAGGTAACAAAAAATGACAGTAGAAGTGAAAAGCGTGGAGATCGGGACAGACAGGATAACCATCGAAGGACTGGCAATCGAGGACTTCTTTATGGCGGAGGATCTGTATGAGGACGCCGAGGTTGCAACGGTAGCTTACGAGTTCGACCGTACAGCGGAAGGCGCGATGCGCTACCTCTACAAGATCCTGAAGGGGCAGAAAAGATGCGCTTCTGAGAAGATGATGGGATCCATGCTGGACAAGCTGGTCGGAGGTATCCTCTGGCTGCCGGAATCCTTCCGGGCAAAAGATGAATAGACGCAGCCGGGAATCCCCCCACCCTCACGGGTGGGGGCTTTTTTGTGCGCAGCCGGATCAGGCGCCTGTCGGCGCGGAAAAGTAAGCGGAAGATAAAAACAGGAAATAAGGAAATGGAAAATGAGATGGATAAAACAGAAAAACAGGTGGACGATCTGAAAGCATATAAAACCATCCTCCCCGCAATTCAGCTGCTTTTGCAAGACTACGTTGTCAGTCCGGAACCCGCAAGGGCTGGCTTTGTCCTGGCGGACCCTTGCAGAACCCGGCCTTCCGCCGTGGACGTTTTGCAAGCAGCAGAAAACATTGCGGAGAGGAGAATTTCATATGCACTTTATAAGAAGTCCGGATTAAAAATCCGGTAAAAAAACAGAAAAACGAAAAGCAGGGAACGCCCCGGCGCAGCGCCGGGCCGGAAAAAAGAAAGGAAGAGAAGAATGGATAAAGGATTTGAGCAATTTGTATATGAAGTAAAAGAGAATATGAAAAGATACCTGCCGGAAGATATGCAGGAGGCTGATGTCAGCTTACATACCTTCCGGTCCAATAACGGGATGGAAAAGACGGCGCTGGCCGTCCTGAAGCCGGGACGGATTACTGCCCCGAACATCTATCTGGATCATTTTTATAATTTATACAGGGATGGTGCGGATATGGACCGGATCATGGAAAAGATCGCGGAAATGCGCATGGAGAACGAACTGGATTCAGACCCGGATACGGCGTTCATCACGGATTTTGAGCAGTGCCGGGATAAGGTTATGCCCTGCCTTGTGGGAGTAGAAGGAAATGACGGGATGCTGGAAGACCGGCCGCATGTTACGATCGAAGACCTTGCGGTTGTGTTCTGCATCGATCTGGGGGACACAAAATTGGGAAATGCCAGCATCCCGGTTCAGAACCATATGCTGCAACTGTGGGGTGTTGATGCGGATGAGCTTTATTCTATTGCTGTCCGGAATCTGGAAGCCGCAGATATGGGTGTTTTCTGTTCTCTCAATAAATTGATGGCGGATATGATGAAAGATAGCGGTGGGGAAAATCCGGAGATGGAAGAGTTGTTGCCGGAAAATGATTTTATGTATGTGCTCACCAACAAAGCAAATGTGCGTGGCGCGGCAATGGTATTGGATCATAAGATAATGGAACGGATTGTTGAGAAAATCGGCGAGCCGATCATCCTGCCCAGCTCGATCCATGAAGTGATCGTGCTCCCGGACACGCAAAAATCAGATAATGAAAAGTGGAAACACCTGACTAAGGCCGCTCTGGAAGAAATGGTGCAGGAAGTGAATGAGACCCAAGTTAGCCTGGAAGACCGGCTGTCAAATTCTATTTATAGATACACCTTGAAAAACGGCATCGTCCGGTTGTGACCCGGATGCATATGGGCGGGATGATAAGGAGTACATCATGAAAATAAGACTGAGTAAGGAAGATTGCTGCTGCAGTCTTCTTGACTTTTATAAGGACGAGGCTGCGCGCATGGGCGCAGCCGCAACTGGGGAGGAAATGGCATGGATAACAATCTGCTGATCGCCAATGCGGCAGTCGCTGCAGGGATCATGACACAGGAAGAGGTTGAACTTTGCATTGCCGGCGGCAGGGAGATTCCTCTCCATACGCTGCAGGGATGGGCGCTGCGCGGATATAAAGTCCGGAAAGGCGAGCACGGCATTGAAACCAGACTGTGGAAGAAAAAGAACAGGAAAGGCGGGAATCCGAATGAAAAAGACGGCAGTGCCGCTGATCCGGATGGAAAGGCACAGTTTTATCTGGCAAAGTCGTATCTTTTCTATAAAGATCAGGTCATTCCTGCAGGAGAGGAGGATGTTTAATGGATATCACGGTATATGCGATGGAATTGGACGAGGAAAGGCATCCGGTTCTGGTTGCGGAGGATACAGTCAAATATGGCGGCAATAATTTTGATTCTCCCGGCAAAGTTGCGGAATTGTGCGTCTCGGCACTCCGGATGCATAAAATGGCCGAAGAGCAGCTTTTTTTATTGGCAGAGGATTCCGCGGGGCATCCGCTTGGTTTGTTTCGGGTCAGCCATGGTGAGGTGAACTCCACGGCATGCAATCCACGGGAAATCTATCTGCGCGCGCTTGCCGTTGGCGCGGTGGCGATCGTATTGGTACATAACCATCCGAGCGGGAACTGCACGCCTTCGAAAACAGATTTGTCGGTTGCCATGCGTATTGTGAAGGCTGGGAAACTGCTTGGCATAGCGGTCAGCGATTTCCTCATCATTGGGGATGGCTATTACAGTTTTATGGAGCAGGGAGACATGAAATGAGCAGTGTGAAGTTAAGGCCGTGCCCGTTCTGCGTCGTCAGGGCGGTTTTCCGGGTTGCGGAAGGACAGGCAGGGGAATAACCCATATAGCAGATATCAGTGAAAAATCCGCTTGACATGTTGCCCCCGCGCTGCGTGATTATAGGGGCAAGGGCAGCCCCATGGTGTATGAGGCTGCCCGGCCTGCATATCACACAGCTTCCCCATGTAAAGCGGATTTTTACGGTATAAATAAGCCCTGTGTGGCGGCCCTGACAGAGGAGGGAGCAGGCGATGACGCTCAAAATCCACAGCAAGGATAATGGTACAATCTATACAGACAAGGGAATCTTTTATATCGAGAGCCTTTATTTCGTGGAAGATATCATCATAAGGGACACAGACGGGGAGATCTTCTTTATCGAGGATATCCGGAGAGACACGGCCGGCAATATAGCCCGTATCACTGCGGAATAGGGAAAATGGTCGAATTTATACATGTTTAACGCATTTATGTATAACAATAACATTGCTATGCATCTTGGTTAAATTGCACTTATTGACTTACAGGGGTTGCAATGGTAAGATAAAAAACAAAGGGAGAGTTTCGCCATTTTCCCTATTGGTCTCTAAACTGAAAAGGAAAGCAGGTGGTTTAGATGGATATGGATGAAAAACAACGTCTGCGGGAGGAAGATCTCCAGAGACTTCGGGGACTTCGGCTCATGGATGATGATTTCTTAGGAGTAGTATTTGACGGTAATATTGAAGCAACAGAATTGCTCCTGAATATTATTTTGGGACGGGATGATATGGTGGTGACTCAGGTTGTTGGTCAAAGGGAAATTAAAAACCCGAATGGCAGATCGGTCAGGCTTGATATACATGCTGTAGATAGTGAAAAGAAACATTACGATGTGGAAGTGCAGCGTGAAGACCGGGGCGCAGGCGCACAGAGAGCCAGATTCAACAGCAGTATGCTCGATACAAGGATGTTGAAGCCGGGAGAAAAATTTTCCAGGCTGGCAGAAGGCTATGTGATCTTTATTACAGAAAATGATGTGCTTGGGAAAGACCTTTCACTTTACCATATTGACCGCGTGATTAAGGAGACAAATGAATTGTTTGGCGACGGTTCACATATCATTTATGTGAATGGCGCTTATAAGAATGATGAAGATCCTGTTGGAAAGCTGATGCATGATTTCAGGTGTATAGACGCCGATGATATGAACTACAGCGTGTTAGCTGACCGTGTTCGTTATTTTAAAGAGAGCGAAGGAGGTATCGAAACAATGTGTCGCGTTATGGAAGAAATGAGAGACGAGACGAAGATGCAGGAAAGAAAAGAAATAGCTGTTTCTTTGTGGAATGAAGGGATTCGCGATGTGGAGCTGATTGCTCGGTCAACAAAACTCACTTCTGAAGAAGTCAGGGAAGCAATCGGAATTAAATCTGCATAATATTGACAATTATACGGAATGCCAGTCTCATGTAGTTTTAACAACACGTTGAGATTGGCATTTTATGTATTTTATGGAAGAAATATATTATAAAGATCTTCTATCACTGATCCCGTTTTATATCTTTTCGCATGAAAAGCGTTTTTCGGAATATGATACAGATGGAGAGAAGCTGGAATCTCTGAAAGCAGAGTATATGACGATCATGGATCGTCTTGACAGCCTGCAGAAAGCAGGTCAGTTGAGTGTGTATTACAGGAAGATCATCCTTGAGATGTCCGGTCGGGTGCTGGATCATCTCGCGGCAAACTATGAGAACGTGAAGGAAGGAGTGAAATCCGTCATGGGTGGAAGAGTTCTTGATTATGAGGCAAAAACGATTTATACAGAAGGTGAACAAAACAAGGCCAAAGAAACCGCCCTCAACCTCTACGCCATGGGCATGGAGGAATCCCAGATCGCAAAGGCGGTAAACGTCAGCCTTGCCAAAGTCCGTGAATGGCTTGGTCTTATCCCGGCTTTGTAAAGCTGGTACATCTTTTATTGTTCCTGAATAACCAATCAAATTACAGTTTTATATCCCATCGGATCACAGTTATCCGGTGGGATTTTTCTGCTCCCAAGCCCGGCGTTTCGCTTTCTCTCAAACAATCCCGAACATCCCCGGCAACTCACCTGCATAACCTCATGCAGATATCGCAATACCAAATCTTCAAATTCCCTCTGCATAATCCCCCGCAGATTCTGCAAAATAGATTGTATATCTTTTAATACAATTTAAAAAGAAAGGGGATCCGCATCATGGAAAATATCTTAACCAAAATCACCGAAACAGAAGCCACCGCCATCACCGATACACATCTCGAAACCTTCCTCACCCACCTGAAATCCGCCGGCCGCGCCCCGGCCACCGTCTCCCAGTACAGCCGCACCCTGCGCTCCCTGCAGTCGTGGCTTTCCGGCCGTCCGCTGACGCCGGAGCTGCTCATGGAATGGAAAACCCATCTGACCGGTATCTTTGCCCCGTCCAGCACGAACGCCGCCCTCGCCGCAGCCAACAGCTTCCTCATCTGCATGAAACGCGAACCGGGGCATGCCCCGGGATGGGACGCTTTCGAGAAGCTTTCCTATTTAAAAGTCCAGCGCCGGACATTCTGTGAAAAAGACCGGGTGCTGGAAGAGAAGGAATATGCGTGCATGATCCAAACCGCCCGGGAGCAGGGCGATGAAAAAACGGCGCTGCTCCTGGAAACGCTCTGCGCTTTAGGCATCCGCGTCTCGGAGCTCGCCTATATCACGGTGGAGGCGCTCAAACAGAAAAAGGCGGTGGTTTCGCTGAAAGGGAAAATCCGCACCATCCTGATTTCCAACGGTCTGGCGTTAAAGCTTCGCGATTATGTACGGAAAAACCACATCACCTCCGGCGCGGTCTTCGTTACGCGCACCGGGAACCCGGTCTCACGCGGCTGGGTGTGGCTGAAGATGAAAAAACTGGCGGAAGCGGCCCGCGTGGAGGCGGGAAAAGTATTCCCCCACAACCTCCGGCATCTGTTCGCTCGGACGCATTATAAAATGTATAAGGATATCTCAAAGCTGGCCGACCTGTTGGGCCATTCGTCGATCAACACGACACGTATTTACCTGTTGGAAAGCGGGGAAGAGCATGCCCAGCAGCTCGAACAGCTGGGGCTGGTGCTGTAGAAAAGCGGGAAATGACATAATATACATTATGTCAGAAAAAGGAGTCGGGAAAAATGCCCGGCAGGATGTCTGAAACCGAAAAAACCGAAGATGTTCCATAAGATTCAGACTCTGCTCTCATAGATAACGACTAAAATCTGATTGCGTGGCGACTTATGCCGACAAATGGCTATACTGCCGCGTCTTATTTTCATGTAAAAGTACAGCAAAAAAAGCGCTTATGCATATAGTGCAATTAGATACATGATATCCGCATAAGCAAAAAACTGTGAACATATTGTGTATACACGATTATAAATGTAATATTAAGGCTGTAGCCGTTTCATTTTGTCGTAAAAATCACGCACTGATTATGTAAACAGAGGGTTCAGGATGAACATAATGTATATTATGTCCATTCTGTCGGAGCCATTCTCCGTTCCCATTCCCTCCGAACGACAAAAATCCAAACGTCACGCACCATCTGGACAGGCTATTCGCGCATTTCGTGGGGAAAAGTGTCGGATGCCATTTGTCCGGATGGTGTATCAAAAGTGATACGGCTGAATGACAGTTCCCTGACCGCAGCGCGACCACATTTCAATGAAGCTGCCGTCGTTTTTGTTAATGGTTATGGTTCGCCGGACACTTCGGAGAAAGATACAGATTACTCCACCTCGTACATACTCCGGTATTTCCGGACATAGGGACACCAAAGATAAGCTCTGGGGAGAGGCCGCATACATCTGTAATGGCGGCTGCCCGGCAGAACCAACCCTCCAAATATACATTTCTGAAAATATATAGTTGAAAGGAACCCAAAAAATCAGTGGCTGCTGTACCACATTGCTTAACAGATTTGAAATGATCTGAATTCAGCGTTTCCCTAAAAGTGGAAAATCAGCAGAAAGGAGTACGAACCAAAATGCAACTCAAAAAGAACCCACGAAAGAAACCAAAATTAAAGCAATGGAGTAAACGGCTCCTTGTCCTGCTTGTGGCGGGCGGCATGTTGCTTGGCCTGACGGCGTGCGAGGAAAGCGTTGCCTTCAAGGAATATGAATACTGGTACGATACAGAAGAGGTTGACCCGGATGTGGAACCGTTAGTGGAAAATGATGAACAAAATGAGGAGGAAACGGAGGATCTGTGGTCCGAGGATGAGAGGGATGACTCAGAAGAGGAGCAAAACTATGACGCGTCGGAATCCCTCCACGACGATGAGGCGGAGGATGAAGGCGAAAGCGCAGATGCTACCTACACGGAGGAAGTGGCCTTTATCAGCGCCGGGGAATCCGGCGTCGCTTCTTCGGATGCTGAGGTCTCGGAGGATACGACCGGTACGGCGGCAACCACGGATGGGAACAGCACAGACGGCTATGCCGTGACGGGAACGAATACGGATGGTGGTTCAACGTCAGGCATAGGTTCGGCATCGGAGGACGGGGACGCCATCCTGGGCGAAACCGAAGGGGATTCCAATACGGAAGTGACCCCCGGCGTCAATGATGACGATAACGAAGACAGTGATCTGGACACCAATACCAATGGCACGGATGAGACCGGCACGGAGGGGGACGGCGGAACGGCAAGCGATGAAGGCGGTGAGAACGGCAGCCGGAGTGACGAGGACACACAGCAGATCGTGTCCTGCGGCGCGGTCATTGCTACGGGTGAGGCAGCGATCCTGACGCAGATGCTCGGCGGGGCAGGTTCACTGTACGCAACCGATCAGGTCACCTATACCGCGATGGCAGAATATTTCCCTGCGGACGAGTTGGAGGATATTGAGATACTCTGGAGCGGGGACAGTACCGGATCCATCAATACGGACAGCCTGGACGCACTGATCGCGGAGGGAAAGAATCCGCAGGCAGCCCTGCTGGACAGCACGGCCATCAATTCATCGGATGTATCCGCGCTGAATGACAGGGGAATCTCCTGCACGGCACTTACTTTTGACAGTTATGACAGTATCCTGTCCGCGGTGAGTACGGCGGCAACCGTGCTTGGCACGGACGAGGCGGCACAGCGGCAGGCGGAATATGTTTCCTTCTGCAACAGCATCAGCGAGATGGTGGGTGAGTATGATTCCGAGAAATACACGTTGTTCGTGTCAGGCTGGGACAGTGCGGCGCAGCTGTCGTTCAGTACAATCTATACAGGTACATGGAAATCCAGGCTGGGTGTCGCTATTGCATGTATGCTTTCTGATAGTCCAGCAGATGAGATGTGGAATATTGCGGGTGTGCAGAACGTTTTCAGTCGAAGCGGCTATACAAGAACCGGTCATAGTAATACAAATTCAAATACAGCCGAAGTACTTTTTGGCTCAGAATATCAATACCTGTGCCAGTATTATGTGCATTACCATGCCCCGTCGCTTACATCAACGTATGATTATACGATGGAGGTGTCTGTAAACTGGCTTCTTTATAATCTGGGTGCTTCGGATTACCCGGCTGTAATCGCGGCCACACAGGAAGTGGCATTATCCTGGCTGGCAGATAAGAACTATAGTTCTGAGACGCAGGACGCGGGCATGTATACGGTTGGTCATTTATATACGACCAAACGGTATCTGTATGACCATGGTATAGACAGCGGTATCATATGCCGGATTTCGGATGAATATGATGTTTATGTAAATCCGAACGGTCTGGGCGACTGGGCGGAAGGCAGTGCCGAGAGCATTCTGGAAGCAGCCTGGATTGCCTGGGAGATTCAGGGTACATGTGATGAAAATCAGGTGAGAGATAAAATAAAGGAATATTACGCTACATTTTACCGGTGTACAAATCTGACAGATGCGCAGGTGGATGCGATCCTTGCCGGCAAAGAAGGTTGATGGTATGTCCTCATGCCGTATCCGGCATGTGTACATAAATAATTACGATTCATGTCTATTGGAGATATGCGAAACATGTGTGGGTTGCTCATGTGGATGTCGGAAAGTGAATCGTAATCATAAATAAATGACAGGAAGGGGTGAGTGAAGTTTGAAAAAGACAGAAAAAATGTGGAGGGGGCGATAAAAAACCTGCATATATATGCATTTGTAGTATAAAAAGCAACTTTATAGTAACCTGTAAATACAGTTAATGAAGACTGTAAATCAAATATAGGGAGGGCAAAAAATATGCTCGACAGGAAAAAGAGTTTCAAATTAAAGAAACTAGCGGCAGGCGTGTTGGCAGCATCCATGTCGGTAACACTTATGGCCGGTACCGCATTTGCGTCGGTTGATTACAGTGCTTACGCACCAACATCTGGTATGAGTTTGAAAGAAAGTGATGATGATAAGGATGTTGCAACAGGTGCGACCGCTGCGGCAAATACCGTGGTACTCTCCGTACTTGGCCTTGATGTGGCGTCAACGAATGGCGCAGGTATTTATAACTCCAGTGGAAAAACAAGCAATTATGGAGCGGATTCTTCGAATCTGGGGATTTTCGGGACAGACCTGAATGACAGCCCAG
>Ga0192240_10638_pt1 | contig 12878 bp, 14 predicted proteins | sample Koala_Koa27_H3_FD_131237 | JGI IMG/M metagenome (GOLD analysis project Ga0192240, IMG submission 131237) | Enriched cells from koala feces incubated with labeled cellulose particles, San Francisco Zoo, California, United States - Koala_Koa2-7_H3 ...
GCCGTCTTTTTATGCGGCATTGTGGAACTCCATAGGAGTCATGCACTTGAGCCGCCGTTGGTAACGCCCGGTATTGTAGAAATGGATGTAGTTCTCAATGGCGGAGATCAGTTCCTGTTCATCCGTGAATTTTCTCAGATAGTACATCTCGGATTTTAAGATTCCCAAGAAGCCTTCCATCGGGCCGTTGTCAATGCACCTTCCCACTCTGGACATACTCTGTGTCATTCCTGCTTTCTCCAGCTTTGCGCGGAATAGCTTGCTGGTGTACTGAAACCCGCGGTCACTATGGAACAGAGGATGTGCATTTGGATTCATCTTGACCGCTTCATCGAAGGTATCAAATACCAGCCGGTTGTTGCTGACACCAATTTTATATGCCACAATCCGTCTATCACACAAGTCTAAAATGGCACTCAGGTACAGCTTGTGCACCACTGGCCCCTCATACCACTTGAACTCTGTCACATCCGTCAACCATTTCTCGTTTGGCTTGTCCGCATGAAAGTTACGGTTCAGGATATTTTCTGCCGGCACCTCGTTCCAGGCAAAACGCTACAATCTCTGCCCGTTCCTGCTGGGTGGTTTTCTTCCCCTTCGTCATATAGAGTGCTCCTTTTGCAGCATTGGGCTGCTTAAACTCTTTATGACCATTATAGCACGCAATCCATCCTTGGAGTCACGCTTATCCGATATGTTATACTGTTTACAAACAGTCCGAAGGCTTCCCTCTCCTGCCAAATAGGACTGCACCGCTGCTATCTTTATTTCAGTACTGTATTTTCGGTTCTTGTGACTGCTTCTTGCCATAATAATAGTCCCCTTAGTGTAGTCTCGAATTTTTTCTTTTTCGAGTGCCTACTCTAAGGGGACTATATCAAAGCGCCGGGAACTGCCCCGGCGCTTGTTTTTCAGTTATCTGTTCAGTCCGTATAGGCTACAGCCTTGTCAAACAGCTCCTCTACATCCTTGGAGGGTTCCTTGGTGCAGTAGGTAGTGATGACGGCGGCCAGGAGACCGGCGATGAAGCCGGGGATAATCTCATAGACACCGGTGCCGGAGAGGAAGGCGAGCCACAGGATGTCGACCACGGCTCCAGCAAGAATGCCGGCTACTGCGCCCTTAAAGTTAAAGCGCTTCCAGTATAGGCTCAGGAGGATGACCGGACCGAAGGCCGCGCCGAACACACCCCAGGCGTTGGAGACCAGGCTCATGATAGTGCCGGCATTGGGATTGGAGGCGATGATAACGGCGATAACGGCGATGGCGACCACCACGATGCGGCCCGCCCAGAGCATTTCCTTATCGCTGGATTTGCCCTTGCGGATGATGGGCTTATACACGTCACTGGCGAAAGCGGAGGAGGCAGCCAGAAGCTGGCTGTCCGCCGTGCTCATAGAGGCAGCCAGGACCGCAGAGAGCAGGATGCCGGAAATAATGCCAGGGAAGATAGCACGCACCATGGTGATGAACACCAGGGAATCGCCGTAGATCCCATCGTCATAGCCCAGGAACATACGGCCCACAATGCCCACAACAGCGGCAAAGACCAGAATCAGAACCGTCCAGATAATACCGATCTTGGCGGATTTTTTCAAATCCTTCTGGCTTTTCAGGGACATAAAGCGAATGATGATGTGAGGCATGCCAAAATATCCAAGGCCCCAGCCAAGGCCGGAGATAACATCCTGCCAGCTGGAAAACAGATTCCAATATCCGTCGGACACGGCGGTAGTGGTGGAGCCGTCCAGCATGGACGCCGCAAAAATCGGGGCGATCAGCAGCGCGCCCAGCATCAGCATGCCCTGGAAAAAGTCCGTCCAGCAGACGGCGGAGAAGCCGCCCAGGAAGGTATAGGCCACGATGATGATGCATGCGAGATACATGGCCACGGTCTCATCCATGCCGATAACGGTGTGGAACAGAGTGCCGCAGGCCTTCATGCTGGAGGCGGCGTAAATGGTATACGCTACCAGAAAAATAACGGCGCAGATCACCTGGAGGGATTTGGATTTGGACAAAAAGCGGTTGGTAAGATACTGCGGGATGGTGATGGAATCGTCCGCCACGATGGAGAACCGCCGCAGGCGAGGCGCTTCAAATACCCAGCTCAGAGCGTAGCCCAAAGCAAGACCGATGGGTATCCAAAGCTGGCCCAAGCCCAGCGCGTAAATCGAGGTGGGCAGGCCCATCAGCACCCAGGCACTCATGTCTGACGCGCCAGCGGACAGCGCCGTGACCCACGGCCCCATCTGACGGTTTCCAAGGAAATAACCCTTCTCGCCGCCGGTCTTGCTCTTTACAAAGAACCAGATACCGACACCCAGCATAAAGCACAGGTATAGAATAAAGATGATAACTTCTGACAGATTCATGGGAGACGACCCCTTCCGTAATATAATGTAATGCGATGCGTAACAACAGAAATTATAAGTTTTTTTGCCGGGGTTGTAAAGAGTTTTTGAACAAATAAGATGTTCTATTTGAGAATATTAGTTAAAATGATTATATGCAAGTAAGCCACGACAGAAATTTTTGTTTAAAATCGGGAAAATGACTGTAAACCACGATTTTCACTTGAAATTAAGACTTTCTTATGATAGCCTTTAATTAACCTCACCGATGAAAATTGGATATGCGGGAAGACCAATGCAGGAGCTTTCAATGGCGATTGCGACTGTATTGCGACCGTACTCTGGAGAAGCTCGGCGGCAGGAACGACATGTTCTGTGCTATCGGGTGCCGAAGGGGCAAACGGACGATCATACGTCCGCAATCTCTCAGGCAAAAGGACAGAGCCTTTTTCAATCAGACCCGATTGGATTGTGGATTGGATAAGCGGCTTTGGCTTATCCAAATTTTTATTGGCCGGGAAATAAAACTAGAGGGAGAAAACCAAAATGCTGCAAGTAGTAACCAACATCAACAGCGCGATCAACAATGTGGTTTGGGGCTGGCCGGCAATCATCCTGCTGGCAGTCGTCGGCGTGCTGATGACTGTCCTCACAAAGGTCTTTCAGCTCACACACATCAAGCATTGGTGGAAAAACACCATCGGCGCTATCTTTAAGGACAAGAACGTAACGGGTCATACCAAGGATAAATCCATATCTCAGTTCCAGTCCCTCTGCACCGCTCTGGCGGCTACGGTCGGCACCGGTAACATTGTCGGTGTGGCTGGCGCTATCATCGTGGGCGGCCCCGGCGCCGTGTTCTGGATGTGGCTCATCGCCTTCTTCGGCATGATGACCAACTATTCCGAAAACGTCCTGGGTATCTATTATCGTCGTAAGAACAAAAACGGCGAGTGGTCCGGCGGCGCTATGTATTACCTCCAGGACGGCCTGGGCGCCAAGAAGGGCTGCAAGGGCCTGGGCAAGGTGCTCGCAGTTCTGTTTGCGGTGTTTTGCTTCCTGGCCTCCTTCGGCATCGGCAACATGACGCAGGTCAACTCCATCTCCGGCAACCTGCTGTCCGTGTTTAATATCCCCACCTGGGTCACCGGTATTCTGGTTCTCGTCCTGGCCGGTCTGGTCATCGTGGGCGGCCTGAAGCGTATCGCCAACGTGACCGAGAAGATTGTCCCCTTCATGGTCATTCTTTACATCGTCGGCGCAATCATTATCCTGATCGTCAACATCTCCCAGGTTCCTGCTGTGTTTGGCGCTATCTTCAAGGGCGCTTTCGCGTGGAAAGCTGCCGGCGGTGGCGTTGTGGGCTACGGCATCAAGCTCGCCATCGAACAGGGCTGCAAACGCGGCGTGTTCTCCAACGAGGCCGGCCTTGGCTCCTCTGTCATGGTCCACTCCAACTCCAACGTCAAGGAGCCTGTCCGTCAGGGCATGTGGGGCATCTTCGAGGTGTTTGCGGACACCATCATCGTCTGCACTCTGACTGCTTTTGCTGTTCTCTCCTCCGGCCTGGTCGATCTGGAGACCGGCGTGACCGTTACCGAGTATGCCGGTGAGGCCATTTCCAAGTCCAACATTGTTGCCACTGTGTTCAGCATGCACTTCGGCACTATAGGCGGCGCCTTCGTTGCTATTGCTATTGCGCTTTTTGCCTATTCCACCATTCTTGGCTGGAGCCATTACGGCACCAAGTCCTTTGAGTACCTGTTCGGCGAGAAGTACACCATCATCTATCGCGTGATCTTCGTCATTGCCATCTTCGGTGGCGCCGTCATGGGCGACAACCTGGCCTGGGATATTGCTGATACCCTGAACGGTCTGATGATGATCCCGAACCTTATCGCTGTGCTGGTGTTGTCTCCGCAGGTCATGCGCATCACGCAGAACTATGTTGACCGCAAGCTCCGCGGCAAGGACATTGAGCCCATGCTCTCTGTCTTCCCTGATATCCAGGCGGAGCATGCGGCGGAAATCAAGAACGCCGAGACTGAGGAGGCTGCGGAGTAATCGTAATTTTCCTGCCTATATCCATACATTTATAATAATCACGCCACCGATTGCCTGGTGGCGTGATTTTCTGTATTGATTTATCAGAAAGGCTTGTCACGGAACATCATCGGAAAAGTGTGAGTAGGTATTTCGCGGACAGGGTGCGTTCACCGGCGCTGCCATGGATAATTTATTTTTTCCGTTGGTTCCGGTTCCAGATGAACCACAGTCCCTCATGAATCAGGTCTTTGTCCAGATGGATACCCTTGCGGCGGCAGTGGGGGATAACAGCCTCTGCCCATACGCCGGTGGCTACCACGGTGACCGGCTGGCCCAGCTCCTCGTCTATGCCGGTGAGAAGGCCGTCCAGCATGGCTGCTGCACCGTATATGATGCCGGAGCGCATGCTCTCATCAGTGCTCTTGCATATGATATGTCCCGGGGCCTGTGGGACCACGTTGTGCAGCAGGGAGGCCCGGCTGGACAGGGCGGAGGTGGAGATCATCACGCCGGGGGCGATCACGCCGCCGATATATGCGCCGCTGGCGTCCGTGACGCCGATACCCATGGCGGTGTCCATGGCTACCGTAGCCACTGGCAGGGGATAACGGGCCTGGGCCGCCAGAGAGGCCGCTACAAAATCGCTTCCCAGCTCGGAGGGATCATCCAACCGGATGTTCAATCCCGTCTTGACGCCCGGTCCCACCACCATAGGGGAGATGCCTGTCAGCATCTCTGCTGCCCGGCGGACAGATAATGTCAGCTCCGGCACTACGGAGGAGAGAATGCACCCTTCCAGCTTCTGACAGTCCACATGATGCCGCTCCAGCATAAGGCCCATCAGAACGCAGTATTCGTCCGGCGTCCGGAATTTGACCGAGGTCAGATCGCAGGAAAACATTACCCGGCCGTCCACTACGCCGCCTAATGTGATGTAGCTGTTGGAAAGGTCTATCGTCAAAACCATAATATATCACTTCCTGAAAAAATTTGTGTCCTATTAATACCTTACCAAATACTTCTTCATCTGTCAAAGAATACTTGATTTATTTGCAGCGTCGTGCTAAAATAAAAACGATAGCTATGGAAAATGCTATCGAATATCAGGTTTTCATTCACTTTGCTGAACGAATAAAAATCATTTGAAAGGAAGTTTTCAATCATGGCACAGTACAAAATCCAGAGGAAAAAAGGAACTCCCGGCAGCACAACTTATGCTTACACTGCTGCTGGCCATAATGAGTGCGTTCCCACCCGTCTGCATGATGCGGCGGACGTAGACGGCGGCAAGCTCATCATGGGCATCACCTATTTCGTTCCCGGCGGTGGCACGGACTTCGGAGCCAATCCTCTGGAATCCATCTACTACATCCTGGAGGGCGAGATGACCCTGAAGACCGATACGGAGGAGACCGTCCTGAAGGCCGGCGATTCCTATCACTGCTGCGGCGGCGCTGCCAAGTCCGTCACCAACACCGGCGACACTGTCACTCAGATGCTGGTTTGCCTGCTGCCCCCTCAGGCCTGATTACCCCCGCACTATAGAGGACAAGTCCCATAACCATGGAAATAATAAGCGCCGGAACACCGTTTCCGGCGCTTATTGCATTGTTCAGGACTCTGGCAGCAGCGCCGGACAATATGGCCCAGAGGATCACACGGCCTGCCATTTTCCACGGGAGACGGAAGCCTGATACCTTTTTCAGCCGCCATATACTGAGGATAAAATTGAATATTTCCGTGAAGCATATGATGAATATGTAAGCGGACACGCCCCATCGGGGCAGCATCAGCCACACCAGCAGTGCAGAGAGGCCAGCATCGGCGATGTTCACATACATACAAAACATCATCTCGCCCAGCCCTTTCAGGCAGCCGTCTGTTGCCATATCCATATACATTACCGGCACGATCAGGGCGAAAAGCTGTATGTATCGCCCTGCTTCGCCGGAGTCATACAGCGCAAGACCCAGACTGTCCCCCAATCCTAACAGCAGGGCGGCAGTAATGGCAGAGAACAAGAGGCTTTTATATAATATATCCTCAGTGACCAGACGAATGCTCCGCTTCTGTCCCTGCACCTGACGCTCTGTCAGCTTTGGTACGATCAGTTCTGCCACAGCCAGCATCAGGCAGGAGGGAAACAGCACTACGGTCAGGGCCATGCCTTGTATCACCCCGTAAACGGACAGGGCAGCTTCTGCGGAGAGGCCGGAGGTTCGCAGGCCCTTTGGCACCAGTAAATGCTGCAGGGTGGAAAGACCGCTTCGGGCATAAGCGGCGGCCGCCAGGGGGAGGGCGATATTCAGCATTCTGTTTGTCATGCCGGGCAGAGGGGCCTTATCCCTTGATCTCCGGATGCAATGACTATGCCGGTCGGTGAAATAGGCTGCGGCCAGGGCACACACGCCGAATAGCTCTCCGATAAGGCTCCCACCGGTGATGGCAAGGCAGGCAAATTCCAGGTTATCCTCCGGGCAAAGACTTATCAGAACCGCTGTGGCGGCAATGGACACCAGCTGCTGCAAAACGGAGACGGTCACACTTTTCCATACCCGTCCCACTGCGGTGAAGTATCCGTGCATGACGGAGTCTATCCCCATCAGGGGCAAGGTGAAGGACAAAAGGACCAGAGGCCGTACGGTGCGGGCGTCCCCCAACCACAAGAAGCCCAGCGGTTCGGCCAATAGCATCAGAATGACTCCGGCAGCACTGCCGAAAAACAGTCCGTAGCCCATACAGTGTCCCAGGGCCTGGGCTGCGCCGTATAAGCGTGAGCGGCCCGTTTCCTCGGACACCAGACGGGTGGTGGTATACCGGATGCCGGAGACCGCCACGGTGGCCGCTAGGCTGTTCACGCTCAAGATGAGCTGAAACAGTCCGATACCGGCCTCGCCGATGCGTGCAGCCAGCCAGACCTGCCATATCATGCCGACGAAACGCATGGCCAGGCCGGAAACTGTCAGCAGTGCAGTGTTAAAAGCCAGATTTTTGTCCCGAAGCAAAATTTTCTCCTCCCGCTGTGGTGTGGTTCCCTTGCGTACGAGTCTGGGAACGGGTATAATATATGGCAATGTACTCCAGAATATGTTGAGGTTTAACCATGAGCGCATTATCCACTCAGATGAAAGCGGCCCGATGCGGCTATGGGGCAGCGGTGATCGTGGCCGGCGGCTCCGGCGTCCGCTTCGGCGGGGATAAGATGACGGCTCTGCTGGCCGGCAGGCCGGTCCTGGCCCATACGCTGCTTGCCTTTCAGCGTTCGGAAATGATAGATGAGATCGTTGTGGTCGCGCGACGGGACAGGCTTCAGGCTGTGACCGCTCTCTGCCGGGAATATGAGATCACCAAGGCTGCCCGGATAGTGGCGGGGGGCGGCACGCGGGTGGAGTCCTGCTATGCCGGGGTGATGGCGGTCTCGGATAGGGCGGAGCTGATCGCCATACATGATGGAGCGCGGCCTCTGGTAACAGAACAGGTCATCGAGGATGCCATGTGGCTTGCCCATAAGCATACCGCCGGAGTCCCTGCCGTCCCGGTGAGAGATACTATCAAGCAGGCGAAGGATGGCGTGGTGACTGATACACCTCTGCGATCACAGCTTTTTGCCGTGCAGACGCCCCAGTGCTTCCAGGCTGATCTTATCCGTGCCGCGCTGACAGACGCTCTGCAGAACCAGCCGGACGCGACGGATGACAGCATGGCCGTGGAGCGTATTGGCGGGAAGATATTCCTGTCCCAGGGCAGCGAGGAAAATATAAAGATAACAACGCCGCTGGACCTTGCACTGGCGGAGGCGATTATTGCCGGGAGGAGGACGCAATGCGAATAGGACACGGATATGACGCTCACCGACTGACAGAGGGCCGGAAGCTGATATTGGGCGGTGTGGAGATTCCCTTTGAAAAGGGGCTGGAGGGCCATTCCGATGCGGATGTGCTGCTCCATGCTTTGGCGGACGCTATTTTGGGCGCGGCAGCGCTGGGAGACATCGGACACCTGTTCCCGGACAGCGATCCGGATACGGAGGGGATAGACAGCCGCATCATCCTCCGGGCCGCTGTGGAAAAGGCCGTCGCTGCGGGATATCATGTGGAAAACTGCGATGTGACTGTCATTGCCCAGCGGCCCAAGCTGGCGCCCTTTTTAAATGCCATGCGGCGAAACATAGCTGACGACCTGGGTGTGGATATGACTGCCGTCAGCGTGAAGGCCACCACAGAGGAGCACATGGGCTTCACCGGCTCCGGCGAGGGTATGAGCTGTCATGCAGTGGTGCTTTTAGTTTAAGGAACCAAAGGGAATACCTCCTGCATACAATGGGCTGTAACCATTCGCGGGAGGCATTTTTATGCAATATCTGCTCACCTTCAGAAGCCTGACCTACGCGCAGCGTGCCGCACGAGTGCTGGAGAGAACAGGGATTACGGGGACTGTATCCCGGCTGCCAAAGGCTGTTAGCACCAGAGGCTGCGCTTACTGTGTGATCGTCGCGGCCCGAAACAGGGAACGGGCGGTCGATCTGCTGACGTCGGCGGGGCTTGCCCCGGAACGGGTCATTGCCAGGGATGAAAACGGTGCTTTGGAGGTGGGAGAATGATCTATCTTGACTGTGCCGCTACGAGCCTGCAAAAACCTGCTGCTGTGCGCTATGCCATGACGGACGCTGTGCGCACCATGTCGAGCCCCGGTCGGGGCGGTTATGACAGCGCCATGGCCGCCGCGGGACTGGTGCTGGATTGCCGGACGGCATTGGCGGATATGTTCTGCGTTTCCGCTCCGGAGCGGGTGATATTTACCGGCAGCGCTACTCATGGGCTGAATATAGCCATCAACAGTCTTGTAGGACCGGGGGACAGGGTGGTGATCTCCGGCTATGAGCATAACGCTGTCTGGAGGCCTCTTTATGGCATAGGCGCGGACATCCGTGTAGCGGCCTCGCCGCTGTTCAGGCCGGAGAAAGCAGTGGAGGCGTTTCGGCGCATGCTGCCGGGCGCCAGGGCTGCGGTGTGCTGTCAGGTGTCAAACGTGTTCGGCTATATCCTTCCGGTGGAGGAGATCGGTGCCCTGTGCCGGCGTGCGGGAGTGCCGCTTATCGTGGATGCGGCGCAGTCTGCCGGGAGCGTGGGGCTGGATTTTGACGGCCTGGGCTGCGCATTTGCCGCTATGCCGGGACACAAGGGATTGCTTGGTCCGCAGGGGACAGGTGTGCTTCTCTGCCGGGAGGAACGGCCCAGGCCCCTGATGTATGGAGGCACTGGCTCTGTCAGTGAGAGCGTTGAAATGCCGGATTTCCTGCCGGACCGTCTGGAACCGGGCACGCATAACGTACCCGGCATCGCGGGACTGCTTGCCGGGGTGGAATGGCTTGGCCGCCGGACGCCGGCGGCAGCGCTGGCCCATGAGCGGGAGCTGATGGCAGCATTCTGTGATATAGTGTCCAGATCGCCCAAAATAAAACTGTTCCGTGCTTCTGATCCCGACTGTCAGGCGGGCGTAGTTTCCCTTCAGGTTGATGGAATGGATTGCGAGGATGTGGCTGACCGGCTGGCTGCGCAGGGCATCGCGGTACGGGCAGGATTGCACTGCGCCCCACTGGCACATCAGACTGCGGGAACGCTCCGCGCGGGAACGGTCCGGTTCAGCTTCTCTCCTTTCAATACATTCCAGGAGGTCCGCAGTGCAGCGGAGAAACTTCTGGACCTGGCCGGATAAGCGGAGAGAGCATCATGAGGATGCCCCGGCCATAGGATCATAGATGGAAGATTATTGGAATATTTTACGGAGAAAATTTTGTTGATATATTGGGCCGGCTGAGCTATAATAGTATATTGACAAAGAATATTTTGTGTTTTCCAAGGATTGCAAGAACCAATGAGATGAGTGAGGACGCTGCATGAATTCCTTTCTGACTGAACTGGCTGATAGCGCTAAATACATACTGTCTGTGCAGTGGTACGATGTGGTGGATATCCTGCTGGTGGCTGCGGCTATCTATGCGGTGATATCCTTTATCCGGCGAACGACTGCTACCAGAGTGGCCAGAGGCATCCTTCTGCTTATCATCGCGCTGTGGCTTTCCAGCGCTTTGAATCTGACAGTCACAAACTTCATTCTTCAGCAGGTGTTCAGCATCGGTATCATAGCGGTCGTGGTGCTGTTTCAGCCGGAGATACGCCGTGCGCTGGAGCGGGTCGGCTCCACATCCCTGTTCTTTCTTGGAAAGGATTGGGGCAGCCAGGCGCTGGAAAATGTCATTATGCAGACGGTCTATGCCTGCGAGGACATGTCTAAGAGCCGGACAGGGGCTTTGATCGTTTTTGAGCGGTATAACCGTCTGGACGAGCAGCTCTCCTCCGGCACGGCGCTTGATGCCGTTGTGTCCACAGAGCTGTTGAAGAATATCTTTTTCGATAAGTCGCCCCTTCATGACGGAGCGGTTATTGTGAAAGAGGGACGCATCGCAGCGGCAGGCTGTATGCTGCCCCTGTCAAAGAACGCCAATCTGAGCCGTGATCTGGGCATGAGGCACCGGGCGGGCATCGGTATGAGCGAGCACTCTGACGCGGTGGTCGTTATCGTTTCAGAGGAGACCGGCGGTATCAGCGTGGCAGTGGATGGCCTTTTGAAACGGCATTTATCCCCGGATACCTTTGAAATGCTGCTGCGGCGGGAGCTTCTGCCGGCAGATGAGCCCAATGAGCGCGTTACACTGAAGGACAGGCTAAGACGTAAAATGGAGAAAAAACATGGGGAAAACGAAGGAGACGAATAAAAAACGCGGCGGCCTGCGGAACAGCAATGCCTTTTGGATCGTTGTCTCCCTGGTCATTGCCGTGATCGTTTGGGTATACTATACCTCTAACTACAGCTCGGCGATCACCCGCACCTTCTATGGCGTGGAGGTCACCTACTCCGGAGAGGATACCATGCGGGATTCCCTGAGCCTTATCATCTCAGAGGAAGAAAATACCACTGTGACCGTTACCCTGAGCGGCAGCCGCCGGGAGCTTGGCAAGCTGACAAGCTCTGACCTGAAGGCTGTAGTCAATCTTTCCAGCGTCACCAGGGCCGGTTACCGCACTATGGCCTATACGTTGTCTTATCCCAGCTCTGTCAACAGCTCCAACATCGAGGTTGTTTCTCAGTCGCCGCAGACGGTGGGACTTCAGATCAGCAAGCTCGCCACAAAGGTGGTGGAGTTCACAGGCTCCTTTGTTGGGACGGTGGCAGATGGCTACGCCATCGACTCTGATCTTATGACATTTGACCCCAGCTATGTGACCGTCATCGGGCCGGAGGAGAAGCTGGAGCAGATCGCAGCTGCCCAGGTGATAGTGGATAGAGACGATGTAAGCACCACTTTTTCTGTCGCGGCAAACTACACGTTTGTGAATTCTGACGGTGAGGCTCTGTCATTTGATGATCTAACTGTGGATACGGAATCTGTGACGGTGTCCGTACCGGTCAGCATGGTCAAGACAGTGGCCCTGGACGTGTCCCTAGTAGACGGAGGCGGCGCTACCAGTGATAATGTGATAAAGACCATCACCCCCACTACCATCACATTGGCGGGAGATACAGCCACGCTGGAGAGTATCAACACCATCACCCTTGCCACTATTGATTTGTCGGACTTCCTTTCCTTCCCCACGACGGAGGATACCATTGTCCTGCCGGATGGAGTGGAGTGCATTTCGGGAGAGACGACTGCCACGGTGAGTCTTGAGTTTACCGGACTGGAAAGCGCCGTATTCTCCGTGACGAATCTGAGCTATATCAACCTGCCGGAAGGCTATACGGCCAGCATTCTGACAGCAAACCTGGTCGTTACTATCCGGGCCTCCTCGGATACGCTCAGCCAGATATCGGCAAACAATATTCGGGCGGTGGCGGATCTGACGGATGTGACCACCACATCCCGTGTGCCGGTGACGATCTACGTGGACGGCTTTGACGATGCCGGCGCCGTAGGCGATTACATAATCTACATCCAGATAGCGGAAGAAGAGGTGGAAGACCAGTCATGACACAAAACGGAGTGGTGACCAAGCTATTGGAACGAGGCCAGGCGGAGGTGGCCGTAGAGCGCGGGACCGCCTGCGGCGGCCACTGCGGAAGCTGCGAGGCATGTATATATGCCGACCGCCTGCTTATTCCGGCGGATAACCTTGTTTACGCAAAGCCCGGTGACCGTGTGGTGCTGGAGAGCAGTACCGGCGGTATTATGGGTGCGGCCGCGCTGATATATCTTATGCCGCTGGTGTTCTTCTTTGCGGGATACGCTGTTGGTGCGGTGTCCGGCCTGCCCCAGGGGGGATGTGTGGCAGCCAGTGTGGCGGGACTGCTTATTGGAGGCGGTCTGGCCGTTATCCTTGGCCGCCGCCGGAAGCAGATCACCTTCCGCATCACCGGCTACTGCCGCTGATGTACGGCTATGTCCGCCCGGAAAAGGGCGAGCTGAAGATCAGGGAATAT
>Ga0192240_10639_pt1 | contig 12853 bp, 9 predicted proteins | sample Koala_Koa27_H3_FD_131237 | JGI IMG/M metagenome (GOLD analysis project Ga0192240, IMG submission 131237) | Enriched cells from koala feces incubated with labeled cellulose particles, San Francisco Zoo, California, United States - Koala_Koa2-7_H3 ...
ATGCCTCCTCTCATGATTGCATACTTTTTATAGTATATCACAAGAGGGAACATCCGTCGAGATACCGTAACAAAATCAGGTGCGGCTTTTTTATCTTTTCATTGGCAGCTTCGGATAGCTATGCATACTGAATTCTCTATTCAGCGAGCGATATATTTTTACATTCTCCATCACAATCTTCCATAAGCTATTTTTATCAGCGGCCGATAAACGGGTGTAACTGTCCGGAATCTTCTGTGTAGTGGGAATAAGCTCCGCTTCTGCGCTCCGGTTTTCTTCCCGCCTACGTCTACAACCTTTATAAACCCACATGGAAACAGACCTTGCTCTATCCTTTCCTACCGATTGAATGGCATCAGCTTAAACCGGAAGGTAAACTGATTCTCTTTAAACCGGTACGCATCCCTTACTACAGGACCGCAGCTGTTTGAGCCAATCCCATTTAATGCGTAATCAAGACACAGAACAGTACTGTCAGATTCTACCAGTTCATAATTATGGGCAGCAGCCTCCAGTTCTTCCTGCGTATAAACAGAAACATTAAACGAAAAACGTTCTTCTGATGCAACAGCAATTCCACACTTTGCACCGAAGAGTTCCACGAAATCACAGTCATAATGGCTTCCGTTCTCCTGTGGATAAAGATAGTCTTCATGCAGGCTACGTACCTTTTGACGAAACAGCCCATGGAAAGTTCCTCTGTGCTTATCGCGGTAACTTTCCTGCGGCCCCATTCCATACCATGCTGCTTCCTCCAGTTTTTGGTCGAAGAACAGACGAACACCAAATCTTGGAAGATCCGGAAACTCTGCGTCCTTAACTACAGAAAGTTCCGCCTGGATTCCGCCTTTATAATCAATTTTCCAGAAAATCTCCACATCAAGGAGTTTTTGTACCGTCGGAGCTACAACAGATGCATGTGCTTGGATCTGTACGCCATAGTGATTCTGTTGCACCGACATATCATAGGCCCGTGTATAGGCTTCCTCATAATGTGCTTTCTTCCATTCCAGCTTCAGGTACATATCATTATCTGTCGGTGCACGCCAGATATTGAGCTCAGCCGGATGCGTAAAGTAATCCTTTCCCGCAAATGTCACCTGTACCGGAAGCGCAGTACGCTTATCAAAAATATAGGCAAATTCCATCCCCTTCAAAAGAACCTGTGTGTCTGTTTCCTGCACCTCAATCCGTCCGGATTCCTGCACGACCGCCAGCCAGTCTACTACCTTCTGGCACCTGCCGTCTGTATTGGCAAGCAGAATCTCATCAAAACCCAGTTCATGCCCTGCAGGAATCAATGGAAGTTCTTTCATCAGGGAATACGTAAGTCTTAAATAAGTACGGCCTGCAGATGGCACTTTGACACCTAATTTTCCACTTCCGTCGCTGTGGGGCTTAACCGAAAAAGCCGGCAGTTTCCCTTTCTCTACAGAAAGCCCGTCACAGGTAACCTCATAGGTAAGCTGCACGAAATCCTTCAGGTCATCAAAATCAAGATAATTATGTAGAACCAGTTCTTCGGTTTTCTGATTATAGGAAACTATGCGTGCCGGGCGGTACACATTTTTATATTCCAGAAGTCCGGTATGAGGGGTGCGGTCCGGATAAACCAGACCATCCATACAGAAATTTCCGTCATGGATGCTTTCATCATGGTCACCACCATAAAAGTATTTCATCTTACCATTTTCTGCTTTGCCGTGTGCGATTGCGTGGTCACACCATTCCCAAACAAAGCCGCCGCACATCTTGTCCTCTTTCTGGATCAGCTGGAAGTAATCTTCAAAATCCCCCGGACCATTCCCCATACTGTGACAATATTCCACCAGAAGGAACGGCTTACCGCCGTCTTTTTCCAGATACCCTTCAATTTCTTCCAGCGCCGGGTACATCCGGCTGTAAAGATCGAGGTCTTCATAGTTGTATGTCACATCATAGTTCCGGTATCTGGCACTCTCATACTGTGTAATCCGGTCAGGATCAAAGATTTTTGTCCAATGTAGCGCTTTTTCAAAGCAGCAGCCGTAGGCACTCTCATTTCCCATCGACCACATGATGATGCATGGACGGTTTTTATCCCTCTGTACCATGAGTTGCACTCGGTCAAGAATTGATGTTTCCCATGCCGGATTGTCTGCAATTTTTTCATTCCATCTGGAAAAACAGTTCCAGTCCGTATCTTCCTTCCGGTAAAGCATAAATGGCCCATGCGCCTCAATATCTGCCTCATCAATGACCATGAACCCATACCGGTCACACATCTGATAAAACTGTGGCGCATTCGGATAATGACTCGAACGGATTGCATTAAAGTTGTGCTGTTTCATCAACGCAAGATCTTTGCGGTATTGCCCGATATTAATCACAAATCCTGTTTCCGGATCAGAATCATGGCGGTTCACCCCGCGCAGCTTAATCTTCTGCCCATTGAAGTAAAGGATGCCGTCTTTGATTCCAATCGTGCGAAATCCAATCGTATCCGTAATCACCTCATCATCTGTTTTTAATATCAGAGTATATAGATAAGGATCTTCTGTATTCCAAAGATGTGGCGTTACAATCTCCAGTTCCAGCGTTCCATTCTGTGCAGTGTTTCCCTCTGCTACGGCCGCGCCATACCTGTCCTCAACCGAAACCTCTAATTCTGTCGGCTGGGTAAATGAAAGCTCCAATGTGATATAGGCACGTTCTCCTTCCAGCCTTGTTGCAATACGGTAATCCCTTACCGCTTTTTCCGGCCGCTTCAGAAGATACACGTCCCGGAAGATGCCGCTCATACGGAATTTATCCTGATCCTCCAGATAAGACCCGTCACACCATTTCAACACCAGCACAGCAATCGTGTTTTTCCCTTCTTTCAGATAGGAAGTCACGTCAAATTCGCTGGTCGCATGGGCAACCTGACTGTATCCCACATATGTACCATTCAACCAAACATAAAAGCAACTGTCAACGCCCTCAAAATTCAAAAACACCCTTGGCGCGTTCCGCACTTTCTGGTACTCAAAATCATGCACATAGGTTCCGCATGGGATATCCTGTGGGATGTATGGCGGATCAAATGGGAATGGATAGCGTATGTTTGTGTACTGGTGCCGGCCATAATCATACATCTGCCAGACTCCCGGGACTGGAATCTCATCAAAACTGCTGGTATCATAGCCTTCCAGATAGAAAGCATCCTGTACCTGATAGATGCTTTCAAAATACCGGAACTTCCAGTTCCCGTTTAACAGCTGCATCCGGTCTGACTCTTCCCTGTGTTCGGCCGGGTCTTTCAGCCGATTCGAAGATGGAATGTAATAGGCCCTCGCCGGTTCTGTATTGTCGTGGAGCATATTCAGGTTTTCGTAATAACGTGGTACAATCATCTATAAATTTCCCCTTCCTTAACTTTGTAGTCCTTGCTGTCAGTTACATTTCCAGGTCTCTGTCAGTATTCATTTCAGTTCCCTGTTTTCATATTTTTCATAGGATTTTCTTAAAAATTGGGGAATCTTTTACAAAATGGCCCCCGCAATATCGAGGAGGCCACAATCTGTTATTTTAATGCTTCATAATCAGCATCCGTATAATCTTCTTTCGGATTCCAATTATCAAATTCCAACCCTCTATAATCCATTCCCACTGCTTCACACGCACGCTTCCACTCTGTCGTAGTATCTTCCGCAAGTTTCTGCAATGCAATATCATAATCTGTAATGCTCCGACTCAGCACGCCCTGCATAATTGCCCCTAGGCCCGGCTGAACATCTTTTACTTCTGAATAAAATGCGTTTGCCTTTTCATCTCTCTTTGCTATTGTCGGCACTATCTTTGCTGTTGCATTTGCAATCGTATAGTAGTCCTTCATAATAGCGTTTGTCATATACTGTTCATTAATTTCAGGAATAACTGATACAAACACACCATCCTCTACGCAACTGGACTGATATCCAAACTCCTCACTATAAAGAGCCATCAGATAATCCACCGCTTCCTGAGGATGTTTAGACTGGCTATAAAGTCCCATCCACGGTGAAAGCTCTCCCTGCTGGACATACGTGTCTTTCACACCATCAGGAACTGGAACAGCCATTACTCCATAATTTAAATCCGGATCATTAATCCCCCATTGGGCAATGCACCACATTCCTTGGCAAAGGAATCCTGACTGTCCTTGCGCAAACAGTTCCCTCGCTTCCGGTGCGCTGATATTTACAGTATCCGGATGAATGCTTCCGTCATCTTCAAGCTGAGCAAATAACTGCATTACACCTTTTACTGCATCCGTATCATATGGTGCCACTCCCTGATCCGTCAATACTTTCTGAGTAGCTGCAAGCTTGCCACCTGCCGCCGCTGCCATTGATCTGGTCAAAACATCCAAACGGTTTATCTGTTTTCCACCATCAATCAAACCGTAAATATTTCCATTTCCATATTCAGTAATTTTTTTGCATGCTTCGCGAAATTCTGAATATGTTTCCGGAATTTTATCTACTCCCGCTGCGCTAAGCACATCTTTATTATAGAAAAACAGGCACTGGATTGTAGGCATAAGCTCCGTAATCGTATACCACTGATTTCCTTTATGTGTTACACCTTCACTGAACGATTTAGAATCAAACTTTTCTGCAAAGTCATCTGTTACATAATCATTAATCGGCTGAAACCAATCCTCCTGAAGTGCTGTATCCAAAGTCATTCCCACCGGAATCGGGAAAAGATCAGGACCTTCTCCAGATTTAATCATAGTCACAATCGTATTCTTGAATTGATCCACTGTCAACTGTGTATACTCAATATTGATATCTGGATGAACTTCCATATACTTTTTATGAAATTCTTCTCTCTGCGGAGCAGATCCGTCACTCCAATCCACAATGCGAATCGTAACTTTTCCATCTATGTCCTGATTCGCTGAAACTGCCTCATCACCTACTTCTCCTGCCGCCCCCGGATTACACACTGATGATTTTTCTTTTTTCTCATCCGTCTGAATTGCAGGCATTGCACAGCCTGTAGTGACCGTTACTGCCAATAGTGCTGCTAAAGCGCATTGCCCCCATCTCTTCTTCATGTTCTACTCCTTTCACATTTTGTTAGTGTTTTATATATTTTTACTACCATTTTCAGCCTAAATATCTAAAACTCTTCTTTTGTCAACTCTTTACTGCACCTGCAATTCCTTCCACAAAATGGCGTTGAAGGATGATGAACAGAATGATAACGGGAATAACCGCAATCGTACCGCCCGCTGCAATTCCAGTCCAATCCACAGTATTTTCGCCCTTAAATGCATAAAGTCCAACCGCCAGTGTTCTCGAAGCAGGATTGTTTAAAGTCAATACCAACGGAAGCATAAATGCATTCCAAGTCCAAATCGTCTCCATAATTACTACAGTCGTTGCAATCGGTTTGCACAAAGGCATCATAATATTAAAGAAAATTCTGAAGAAACTGCATCCATCAATTTTAGCTGCTTCTTCCAATTCCATTGGAATAGAGGCAAAAAAGCTTGTAAACAGCATTAAGAAAATCACATGCGCTCCACCGGCCTGTGCAAGAACCAAACCTGTTTTGGTTCCCATCAGATGCATTCCTTTTACCACTTCATATGTGGGAATAATGGTACTGACCAACGGGATTGCAATACTGCCCACAAAAATTCCCATCATCAAGTTTCTTCCCACAAATTTATAACGCCCCATTGCATAACCGGCAAGCATGGTAATAATCAGAACCAACACTACAGCAAAACACGTCACAACTACCGTATTCAAAAAATAACTGCCAAAATTAGCTTTTATCCAAATACGTTTAATATTATCCAATGTCGGAGTTTGTGGAATCAAGCCTAAACGATTATTAAAAAACTCATTCTGACCCTTAAATGATGCGGAAATCATCCAAAGAAACGGATAGACCCAAACCAACCCGATTGCCAGCAATACCAAATGGTTTATTCCTTTTTTTACTGCACCCATAACCTCTCCTTATCATCAATTTTTCTTACCCAGATGTACTTTGACTCCATTCAAAAACACACCCACAACGATTACCACTGCTCCGAAGAAAAGTGCTGCAGCGCTGGCATATCCCAGCCTTGGCATCCCGATTTCACTTGAAAATGCAGAACGATAAACATAAGTCGCAATTACATCCGTTGCATAATAAGGTCCACCTTCTGTCATTGTTTTTACAATATCGAAAACCTTCAAAGAATTAATCACACATAAAGTTGCTATCACTCCCCCTACCGGAGCAATCAAAGGAAGGACAATATGAATAAACATCTGTACCCGATTTGCTCCATCTACTGTCGCCGCTTCATATACATCCTTTGAAATACCCTGCAGACCTGCAAGCCAATAAATCATGTATGTTCCGCAATCTTTCCAAAGCGAAATCAGCACTAACGACGGCATTGCCCAAGCAGCATTTCCAAGAAAATTAATTGGTTTCCTCAAAAGATGAAAGCTCATTAAAATGTGATTAATCGGTCCCTGCACTCCCGTAATAAAAATCATGATAATACCAACCACAGATGCCGTAGTAACAACAGGAATAAAATACATGGTACGGTAAACTCCACGACCCTTTAATTTCTCATCGTTAAGCAAATAAGCAAGAATAAGCGATACGGCCAATTCCAACGGAACAATCATTACTGTATATTGAATACTATTTAAAAAAGCATTCCAAAACAGCTTATCTGTAAGTAATTCCTTATAATTTGACAAACCCACAAATCGTGCTGTCCGTGTTAATCCCGACCAGTCAAGCAACGAATACACAATACTGCAGACAATCGGATAACCCTGAAATAGAATATAAAAGATAACCGCTGCAGCCATAAAAAGCCAGCACCACGCATTTAACACCAACTTATCTTTTCTTTTTCTCTTCTGAACTCTTAATTCAAGTTCTATTGTGTTCGATTCCATAATCCCCCGTCTCCTTTCCCTATAACTTCTTTTTCCTGGTTGAGGATTCCATAGGAAGTCCTGTATCATAATCCAGTTGTCTTGGTTCATATTTATCCGTTTGTCTCTGGCGGGTACAAGCATCATTTTCCCATGAAGCTTTTTTCTCCTGTCTCCATGAACGCTCTGACCACTGATAACCACGATACGGATCTCGTGTCTGATTCATATGTTCCAAAAGATGATCGTGGAGTTCATTTCTGATTTTTACATACTGTTCTTCCCCGATTAAATTATGAATTTCATGTGGATCTTCCACTGTATCATACAATTCATCTGTATCAAGAAGATAAAGTGCAAGTTTGTATCGATCTGTAACGATTCCGCGCATCATCTGAAGTCCACCGAACCCATCATGATCCACTTCATAACGCGTAAATTCTGTAAAAACTTCATCATTTATTCGTTTCTGTGGTTCCCTAATTTGAGGTAACATGCTCTTTCCTTCCATGCACGGAGGTATCGGAAGTCCAAAATAGTCCAAAATCGTTGGGGCTAAATCAATATGGGATGCCGGTGCATCTACGATACATCCCGCATGAGATTGATTGCGCCCATCGCGAATCAATAAAGGAATACCTACTACTTCTTCGTATACTGCTGCATTTTTTGAGAAGAGCCGATGTGAGCCAAGCATATCCCCATGATCTGATGTAAAAATAACCAAAGCATCAGGAGCTTTCTGATCTATAGCATCCAATACACGGCCTATTTCATAATCCACAAAAGAATTACACCCCAGGAAAAGCGCGAGACCATCTGATGCATGATTCACAGTCGCTTCATCTGCATGGAGAAGATTCCCTGACCAAAGCTGCTGCATACGCGGCTTTTTGCTCAAATCATCCTGAAAGCTCGGATTATGTGGGAATTGATATCCGGTATACATTGTATTGTATGGTTTAGGGCAAAGTGATGGTCCATGCGGTTCATCATAAGAAACCGTCAAAAAAAAGCTTTGCCCCGACCTCTCATTTAGATACTCAATCGCACGATTGCTACACCGATGAGCATATGTAAAATTCTCATCAAAGTCATCTCCATATGAGGTTTGTGGATTTCTTGATTTTACTCTATCCTGCTCAGAAAGTTCTTCTAAGTAGCATCGCATATCATACCAATAGCGTGTATCCCAGCCCTCCGGACAGGTTCCTAAGCCAAAATAATCGCCTCCATCCAGATGCCATTTTCCGACATAACCACATGGAACCTTATAATCATTTAAACGTTGACCCACTGTTTTTACATTAGCTCCAAGTGCTACACTATTGGTTACCATGCCATTGGTATGTGGAAACATCCCAGTAAAAATTGCACTTCTTGCCGGGCCACAAACCGGCTGACATGTATATGCATGTTCAAATCGGAGCCCTTCTAACGCAAGTCGATCCATGTTCGGCGTTTTCATGGCCTTATTCCCATAACATCCAACCATGTCTTTTCTTGTTGTGTCTGTCATAATCAAGACTACCTGTTTAGGGATATTTCTCCTCACTTCCCGTTTACCCCCTTTCTGTTTTTCGCAAAAACTCTTTATATTTTTTATCTTATATGCTACATTATAAACAGTATTTTATCCTTTTTCCATGACACATCACGTCGTTAATAAGAATCCGATATGGAAATTTCTGCTGTATTTATTATTTTTGAAAGGAATGATAAATCTATGATTAATATTTCCGGACATTATAGAGATACTCGAAGATCTATTGGTTATGAAAATCATGATTGTAAAATTATGGTTAACTGCTGTGGATATCAGAAATTTTTAACTAAAGACTATTCTCAGAAACGTACTATCGGAAGAATCGACTACCAAATAATATATATTTTTAAGGGCTGTGGACATTACCTATTAAAAAATCAATGGCAAACTCTTTTGGCCGGTCAAATATTATTATTTCGTCCAGGTGAGCCACAAGTTTATTCTTATTTTTTTGCCGACGAACCCGAGATTTACTGGATTCATTTCACTGGTAGTGAATGCGAATCATTAATTAGACGATTTAATCTCCATACCGGATTTATCGGAGAGAAATTAACATTAAAACTGCTTTTTCAAGAGATTATTATGGAATTACAGTTAAAAAAGGCTGAATTTGAATCTATTGTAAACTCAGATATTTTAAAAATGTTTTCTTTAATTTGCCGATTTTTTCACGAACAACATAGTAATCCTGTTCAAGAATCAGGCATTGACCGCCTTGTAATGTGCTTGAATCGTGATTACGCAAAACCATGGAATCTATATTCAATGTCTCAAGTGTGTGGACTAAGTCAATCTCATTTTTCTCATGCTTTTAAAAAACGTATGGGTATTTCACCTGTTCAATTTATTACCGATATACGTATTAATAAAGCGAAGGAATTACTTGAATGCGGAACTCTATCTATTTCTGCCATTGCAAAACTTATTGGATACGATGACGCACTGTACTTCAGCAAAACCTTTAAGAAAAAAACCGGAGTATCTCCAAAAGAATTTATTCAAAATGCTATGCAGGAGCATTCACCCGATTAAAAATAATATACCTTTCCAGGATTAACACAATGCAAAAAGACTTCTGGCAGCAACGAACTGTCAAAAGTCTTTTTCTTGATATTTCAAAAGGCTCTGATTGGGCAATGCAGCAATTCCATCCGCACCGGCCTGCCCCCAGTCACCAGAAGCTTCCGAAGCAGTTCTGCCGTCTGAAGTCTTGAAAAATCAACCATCTGCTGATATACCTCAGAACCTCAGGAATACCTGGGAACTCTTTTACTATAAAATCATTAAATAAATAATGTAAAAACCGATAGGCATGTACGGGACTGATTCCCTAATCCGGGCTGTCCGCCTGGCTTTCTTCGTAGGCGTCAATGGTATCAATAATGTTCCGGATATGCTGCTTCATAAGCCGGCGGGCCTTCTCCTCGTCATGCTCGGCAATGGCTTTGTAAATGTTCCAGTGGTCACTGGGCTTTTCCACTGAGGAAGCGTTGATGATACACTCAATCTCCGGTGAGAAATCCCGGTCCGTCCGGACCATCCGCACCACCATCTCCAGCACGGAATTCCCTGAAGCCCTGGCTATTTCCACATGGAACGGCCCATCTGTAGCCGCCATGCTCCGGCCCTCATCCGTCAGCCGGACCATTCTGGCCACCACCTCATGGATTGCCCGGATGTTCTCTTCCGTGGCGTTTCTTGCAGCCAGGGCCGCTGCCTCCGGCTCAATGATTTCCCGGGTGACCAGCACATTGCGCAGCTGCCTTCCGCTCCCATCCCGCAGCACTTCCATCACGTCTGCTACGGCCTTGACCTGCTTTTGTCCGGCTGCCAGCTCCTTCATCCGGTCAGAGCCCTTTTTTGTCATAACACGGCCCCGGGAACGTCCGTTGTACCGTTCGCAGCACAAATAACCCTTTTGCTCCAGCCGCCGCAAATGCCTGCCAATGGTAGCCTCGCTAAGCGCCAGGTCCTTCCGGTTGGCAAAGGTTTCAGCAAGAAAGCCGGCGCCCACGGGCTCCCGGCATTCTGACACTGCCTTTAGCAGCAAATATTCCACATCCTCCGCGTAGTAATTGCCCATCTGTATCCTCTCTTTGCAAAATATAATATTCCCTGTCATATCAGACATCGCTGACACAGCAGGAAACGTCCCCCCACCGGCTGCTGGTATTGCTGATATTATACAATAATCCGCCAGATTAGTCCACTGGATTTTCCGGAGGACCACCCCGTATCCCATCAGCCGGCAGCCATTCAGGCAGCGCGGTGTTTCTTATAAAACAGATTCTGGTTGGACGCGTTCAGGTACAGACCTGAGAACACCACTGCCATACACAACACCTGATTGAAGGTGACGTGTTCCCCCAGGATAAGGGCCGCCGTAAGGATCGTGATGGGGCTGATGCCATTGAGAAATGCAGCTGACGCCGACGCGCCGATCTGCCGGATGGAGCATTGCTGGAGCAGATACCCCAGCCCGGAGCACAGAACGCCCAGATACAGCAGGGAAAGGATGCCCCGTATGCTGATATGGGGACCTGGTCCTCCTTCCAGGACCAGGGCCATGGGCAGCGTGGCAGCAAAGGCAATCAGCATCAGCCAAAAGACCGCGCACTCCGGAGGCGTTTTCTTAAGCCGTCTGCTTAGGATCGTATATGCTGCCAGACATGACGCGGAGCCCAGTTCTGCCAGATCCCCTCTGTTAAAATGAATGGAAAAAACCGCGCTTATATCCCCGTTGGTAATCAGGGCAGCCACCCCGGCAAAGGCCAGCACAATCCCCAGGCACCTGCCCTGCCTCACGGTTTCTTTGAGGAATATACCGGCCAGGACCGTTGTAATGATAGGTCCCAGGGCATAGAGGATTGCAACATTGGCAAGGGCCGTATTCTGCACGGCATAATAGTACAGATAATTGCAGCCCACCACGCCCACCAGGGACAGGACAGCCAGCAGTCCCCCTTCTCCGGGAGCCGGGCGCAATCCCCTGTTCCGGCGCAGGGCAGCGGGAAAAAGCACCATTACGGCAATCCCGCTGCGCAGGCACAGCACCCACAAAGGAGAAAGCTCCGCCACCGCATAAGTGGATGGGACTCCCATGGACCCCCAGAACACCATGACCAGAAGAATGGGCAGGTATTTTACTGCGGCGCCAGCCCGCCCGTTCATACCAGATGCTCCAGGGCCAGACGGAGCCGTGAAACAAACTGCTCCAGGTTTTCCCGCTGTGTGGCCACATTAATCCGCATGAACTGCTCCCCGCCTGGTCCAAAGGTATCTCCTGCGTTCAATGCCGCCCCCACCTGGTTGGCCATGAAATCTTTCAATGCCGCGCTGTCCATTCCCAGCTCCCCCATGTCCAGCAGCGGTATATAGGTTGCCTGCGGGCGCACCAGACGCACCTGGGGTGCCTGTTCACGCAGGGCGCGGTCCAGATAATCCAGGTTCCCCTCAAGGTAGGACAAGAGGTCCCGGTACCACGGCTCCCCATACTCATAAGCAGCCTGGGCAGCGGCCAGGCCGCAGGTATTGGGGTTGGCCGCGTGAAGGCCAAAACGCAGCAGATACTGGTAATCCTCCCGCAGCTGACGGTTGGGAATGGCAACCACAGACATCTCCAGCCCGGCTATATTGAAGGTCTTGCTGGGTGCCATGGCTACAATGGAGTGTTCCCTGCTCCAGGGTGATAAGCTGGCAAACACAATATGCTTATTAGGGGCATAGACAATATCGCTGTGAATCTCATCGGAAAATACCAGGAGATCGTGCTTCCTGCAGATTCCCTCCACCTGTTCCAGCTCCTCCCTGGTCCAAACCCGGCCCGAGGGATTGTGGGGACTGCAAAACACCAGCATCCTGGCCCGCTTCGCCTTTTCCTCCAGATCCTTTAGATGGATGGAAAACCTCCCGTCCTCATATTGAAGCTGGCTGTTGAGCACCTTCCGCCCCAGGGCCTCGATTGTACTCCTGAAAGGAAAGTACACCGGAGGCTGGATCAGGATTTCATCGCCTTCCTTTGTAAAAGCCAGAATCGCTGCGGAAAGCGCTGTCAGCACTCCGGGGGTGTGGCACAGCCACCCTGTCTCCACTGTCCATCCATGGTGTTTTTCCTGCCATGCGGCAAAAGCGTCATAGTATGCCGCAGGAACCACATTGTAACCATACACCGGATGCGAGATCCGCCGCGCGATTGCCTGTGTCACCTCATCGGGGACAGGAAAGTCCATATCGGCAATCCACAGCGGCAGCAGGTCATCCCTTCCAAAGGAAGCTGCCATGCCGTCATATTTTGTGCAAAAAGTATTTTTTCTCTGAATCGGTTGATTAAAATCCACTCTCATACATTTTTCCTTCTTTATATCGTTTCTTACCACCACAGTTCCATTCCAAG
>Ga0192240_10642_pt1 | contig 12808 bp, 10 predicted proteins | sample Koala_Koa27_H3_FD_131237 | JGI IMG/M metagenome (GOLD analysis project Ga0192240, IMG submission 131237) | Enriched cells from koala feces incubated with labeled cellulose particles, San Francisco Zoo, California, United States - Koala_Koa2-7_H3 ...
TAAAAGAGGCGGTGAAGCTTATAGAAAAAGCAGAAAAACCTGTGCTGTATGCCGGACAGGGAACAAGAGGTGCTACCAATGAATTAATTGCTTTGGCAGAACATTTTTCAATGCCTATTGTATTGTCTGTACTGGCAAAAGGAATTGTTCCCGATGAACATCCTTATTTCATGGGAATGGCAGCCAGGGTAGCAACCAAACCGGCCAATGAAGCCTTAGCCGCTTCTGACTTAATTGTTTTTATTGGGAGTGACTTTCCGTTTGCCCGTATATTTTTTCCTCAGGAAGCGAAGTTCATACAGGTTGATATAGATGCTTCCAAACTGGGAAGTCGTCATAAAACAGACGTTGCCATTTTGGGCGATGCTAAAGAAGCGATGAAAAAATGGTTGAATTGGGTAACAAAAAAGAGCCTACTTCGTTTCTGGAAGCAAATTTACAGAATCGTAAAAACTGGGTTAATTGGCTCCGGTCATTCGAGGAAAGTGATGAACAGCCGATGCGCGTAGAGCCGGTTTTTAAAGAGATTAACCGTATTGCAACAGCCAATGCCATATTTATAACCGATGTAGGCAATGTAACCATTGATGCTGTCAGACAGTTAACTATGAATGGTAATCAACAAAAATTTACCACCTCAGGCCTGTTTGCTACCATGGGATATGGAGTTCCCGGCGGAATAGCCGCCAAATTATCCTATCCGGAGCGACAGGTTTTTACGTTAAGTGGCGACGGTGGTTTTGCCATGGTAATGCAGGATATTATTACACAGGTAAAATATAATTTACCGGTTATTAATATTGTTTTCTCCAATGATTCGCTTGGTTTTATTGATGCAGAACAGGAAGATACCAATAAACAGAGATTTGGAGTTGCTTTGCAAGGAGCCGACTATGCTAAAATTGCCGAAGGTATGGGAGCAAAAGGATATACGGTAACCCACCGGCAACAATTAAAAGGGGTTTTTGATGAAGCAAAAGTAAGTAAAGTTCCTGTAGTGATTGATGTAAAGATAGGAAACCGCCGTCCGTTTCCTGCAGAAGCCATGATACTCGACCCTGATATTTATACCGGGGAAAAGATTGCAGCCTTCAAAAAACGTTATGAAATAACGGAATTACCGCTTTTGAGGGAATTAATGAAATAAATAATGAAAATGGCAATAAAGAAATGATATCCATAAACCTTTGCCTGGTTTATAAAGAATAATATTTCCGGATTTATTGGTAAATATATCTTTTGGCTGAATATAACCCCTATATTCAGCCATTTTTTATTATGGATAATGAGGGTACCTACCCTACTTCTGTTTTGTGCTGAAACACCCTTTCAGAAAGAAACAAATAAACACTTTTAACCTAATTTCTTTGCTGTGATTTAGTCTATTAAATAAATTTTAATTAATAGTTGTATTTTATTATATTATATTTTAGTTTTGTGGCCGGAAGACTAATTTATCAATCTTAACTAAATAAATATTTATATGAAAAACTTTACAAAATGTGTAGCAATGATGACTTCCTGTTTAATCATTGCTCTTTTCTTTTCTGCGTGTAATGAAGAACAAACCTCTTTTTCTTTGGATGACATAACAGGACGGGCTAAAATTGTAGGAAACCTTTCTTATAGTGAAGGGCAAGCTTATGAAGATAGTGTTTTTACCGAAAAAGTTAAATACGCGGTTGGTAAAAAAGTGTATGTAGAGATAAATAATTCGGAGTTTTCTCCACATGCATCTACCGGAGGATATACAAGCTTTGAGACAGTAACCGATGAGAATGGAAATTATGAAATAGAAATTCCCGCGGTGGCAACCGGAAGGGGAGTACAAGTACTGATAAGAGCAGAAAACTTCCTGGGTACACAGTCTTTTGTGAAGTCTACAGAAGATGGTAAACCCATCTTTGAGACCCGGCAGGTTATATTTACTTCACCTATAGAATCCTATTCTTTAAAACCCGATGAACTTATTGCCGTAGATTTTAAATATATAGCCAAAGAGCGTGATCTGGATGAAGGATTGACAGAGGTAGCTACCCTGAAAGTAAAAATTGGTGTAGGCAAACTGGAAGCAAATAGAAATTACTGGGGAGGTACGCCTTATTTTAGTTTCAGGGAGGGAATTACCGCGTTGGTTACTACTTTGCATGAAGAATACAGGGATGGATATTACAACACTGTAGAAAGAAAATACTCTTTTGTAACCAATGCAGCAGGAGAAGCTATGCTCCAAATTCCTGTACGGGAAAAAAAAGGGTACTTAAGAGCAGAAATAGAAGTAACTCCATTCAGGGAAAATAACTTCATATATTATCGTTATTATGATGAATTCTATGAACTTACAGGTATTTACAGACAATACCAGGGTGGTTTTATAAAATCTCAGGATTATGGCATACTATATTACGACGAGTACAGCACTCATCAATTAGAAGTCAGGATGGTGTTTGATGCAGATTCCGGTCAGAATTATTACTATTCTCCAAACGACTATAATTGGGACGGAACTGCATTTGAATATTAATTATAGACCTAACACAAGTACAAAATGAAAAAACTGGTAATACTGGCACTAGGGTTATTTACTGCCTTACATATAACTGCCCAGGAAGAAAATAAACAAAAGAAAAATTATTTACCCCAACAAGGAGATTGGGCAGTAGGAATAGATGTAACTCCTATTTTTAAATACATAGGGAATGCTTTTAATGGTAATACGGATAATGAATTGGAAAGTTTAGGAGGTACTCCTTTTACCAAGAACTATAGAAAATTTTATTTAACTCCCGATGTTTCAATCGCAGGTAAATATATGTTGACTGATGAATGGGCTTTACGGGCAAATATTGGTTTTATGATACGTTCGGAATACAATAGAAGATATGTTCAGGACGATAGGGCAGTGGCATTAGACCCATTTTCAGAAGATAAAGTTATTGATAAAGTTCATACTACAGCAAATGGTGTGAGTTTGTCGTTAGGTAGTGAATACCGCAGGGGTAACCGTAGGGTACAAGGTGTTTTTGGTATGGGCGTTCTTTTTGCTTATCAAAAGCATACACGTAGTTTTGATTGGGGAAATGAAATGACATCAATCAATCAACAACCTTCTGTAGCTTTCAATGAGGGACAATATTATTACATGGGTTATCGCATGTTGAAAGATTATAGCAACGGCTCTGATTTTTATACGGGTATTACCGGAAGTGTGGGAATAGAGTGGTTTGTTGGTCCGAAAATCTCTTTGGGAGCGGAAGTTAATTTAGTGGCTTATTATCTTTGGGGATCACAAACTTACAAGGAAACCGAAGGATATAATACTTCAACACAAAAAGTAGAAAGAAAAACCGATTTACTTTCTCCGGGTGACAGGGGATTCTATTGTGGAACAGAGAGTTTGGGAGGTTCATTGAATATGACATTCTATTTTTAATTAAACAGAACCCCATCCTCTATAAAAACAGGTTACTCCAAAAGCCTTGATTTAAGCAAACCACCCTCGCTACAACATCTGTTTGTCTGGCGAGGGTGGTTTTTTATATCAGGTATTTTCCTGGTATTTACTTTTTCTATGTATTACTTTTTGTTACTACCAGTTACCTTCTTATCCGGATACTACCGCTTTTGGTGGATTGTTATCTAGTAACATTGAAAATTCAAAAGCGCTTTTATCCTTTTCCCGGAATGAAACTGGAAACTAACTTTTGTATATTTATTATTCCGCAGCCAATGGTGTATATACCCTTGCAGCCAATTCTTTATCCAAGGTATACAGCCCGAACCCATTGTCTTTTATCATCTTCAATGCGTCAATAATACCTAAAGCGGTTTCTTCTTCTTCTACTTGTTCGTCGATAAACCATTTCAGCATAGATTGTGTCGCATAATCTTTTTCTTCCGTAGCAAGTGCGTACAAATCATTAATCATGGAAGTCACCTTTTCTTCATGACATAAGGTATCTTCAAATGCTTCCAGCGGAGTTTCCCATTCGCTTTTTACTTCTGCAATAGGAGTAAGAACCGGTCTTCCACCTCTTGAAATCATATAATTCAGTATTTTTAGGGCATGGTCTTGCTCTTCTTTAAACTGTATATTCATCCAATTGGCAAAACCGGGTTTTCCGGTAGCCGCAAAGTTTACCGACATAGATAAATATAGATATGCCGACCATAATTCTGCATTGATTTGGGCATTTAATGCCTCTTCCATTCGTTTACTAAGCATAATTTCAGTATTTAAAGATTAATAGCTCTACAAATTTAGTGAATTTAATAAAAGAATGAAAATCTTTTTTACCCTTATGTATATAACAGGGTTCAGGTGCATACTAAAACCCAATGAAAATAAGTGTATTAATGGACGGAAATATATTGTTTCCGAACTTTTTATTTTACCACATTGTTGGAGTGAATATAACCGGGGATTCTATTTTTTAGAAAATATTTATAAGCCTATAACCTATTGGGTATGTTTGAGAATGTACACCTAAGTATTATTGCAAGTTCTGCTATTATTTATATATTTATAATTGTTGCCATACGCTTTTTTGGAAAAGAAGAGCTATCCCAGTTATCGGTATCAGATTTGGTATTTGTTCTCTTAATCAGCAATTCCGTGCAGAATGGCATGGTGGGTTCAGACTCATCCGTATTAGGAGGAATAATGGCGGCTACTACTTTATTTGTCTTAAATAAAATCTTTAAGTACTTCATTTATAAATACAAAAGGTTTAATAAATTTATGAATGGCGAACCCAGTATACTTATCCGGCATGGGAAAATAAATTACAGGCAACTAAAAAGAAGCCGTATAAGTATTACTGAATTGGAAGAAGTGGCCCGTGAAAACGGAAATGGAGATTTACGTAAAATAGATTTGGCTATTCTGGAAGTAGATGGGAAAGTGAGTATTCTGTCAGATGAAAACATAAAAAAAGGAGGTAAATTTGATATTGATGAGAAGCATCTTCAGGAATGAACTTCTCTTTCCGGACTTAAAAAAGAGAAAAAGGTTTAAAGAATTGTTTAAATAATAGCATACATACTTCCTGGCAGCCCGCTTATTTTTATGGGAAACGTTTTGTATTTGCAGGCACTACTTCTATACACGGTTTTGAACACAATTATTTTATAACTTATTTTTGAAATAAATAGCCTTAATTAAGCCTACCCCTGTTATAAATAGTAACCCGGATTGTTAATAGCATAGCCAAATAAAGAAAAATCTCCTCGTCCCGGGTCATTTGGAAATATGTTTTTAAAATAGTTATTGATTTCCGTGGCGGTAATAAAGTCTGCACTTTTACGAGTGGTAATACCTAGGTTTAAGCTCAGTCGGTGCACATGTATGTCCAGTGGAATCAGTAGGCAGGAAGGGTCAATAGATTTCCATATTCCTAAATCCACGCAACTATTTTGTCTGCATACCCACCGTAAAAACATGTTGAGCCTTTTACTGGCAGAATTACTTCCGGCAGAAGGTATGTAGTAAATGTGTCCGAAAAGTTTTTGTAGACCTTCAACAGGATGTGTTGCCTTTTCTGCTTCAAGTGCCGTTTCTAAATCCGGGTAGTTGAGATAATAGCTTCTTAGTGAACACAATAATTCATAGAGGTCCTGATAAGCTATAAACCGGTAAAATTTCTTCTTGCTTTGAGGAAACCCGGAGAAATTACCTGCCTGAATATAGGCATAAGGAGAGTTTTCCATGATTGAATGTAATTCATTTACCTTTTTAATGATTTGGGAGCGTTTGCCAAATGCAAGGTATGAAGTTAAGAAAGCACTGATTTCTATGTCCTGCTTTTGAATAAAACGGTGGGGAAACTGTATAGGGTCATTTTTTATAAAATCGGGGGTTTCATACTTATCCGCCCATTTAATCAGTTGTTTTTTTAAGTCGCTCATTAATAAATATTTTCTTTTGTAAATCCGTTCTTATTGATTGTTAGTTTTTTAACTCACAGTAATTTAACTACCCGGAGAACACCCCCTGCTTAACTAAAGATAACCATCCTTTCTTTAGGGTATTGAGGTAGGTAACGTTTTCGTGTCTGCTATGTTGCCCCCGCGGGGGTAATGTATATGCCCCCGTGGGGGTAAAGGTGTTGGGCCCACGGGGGCAACCCTGCCACCATACGGTCGTCGCTATTCCTGTGATTATAATGTTATTACCTTTGCCTAAAGGGTGGGCGACAGTTTCCTTCAGGTATGTTATGAAATTGACTATCCCGTTCTTCTTACTGGTATGAAATTCTATTTATAAACCGGTAGGAAAGAAAAAAATATCAAAAGATATTTTTAAGCCCATACCCTTCTTTTCCGTTTTAATTTCTTTGGCTAAGTTAAGAATAAACAGGGAGTTATACCTAAAAATGAATGAATTATTATTGATATTTAAAATAAAATCATTTATTCCGGAAATGAAGTAAAATTAAAACAAACAGGCAATAGGGAAGCAGGTTTTATACCCGGATAGTAAAATTCCTTATAGAAAGATAGCTTACTAAATAATACACGCTATACCAGGAATAATTCATCAGATTGAGTTATTTTTGCAAAAAACAACTGTTATGATACCGGGTATTCGTGTAAGAAGTCAACAATTATGGAAATCTGATTTTACTTCTCCTAAAGAATTAGTTGCGTGGATGGGCGCCATACAGGGACAGGATTATGTGATGGCTAAGTGGGCGGTGGCAACACGATTAAAAGATGCAAAACTACAAGTAGTTGAAGAGGCACTGGCAAAAGGTGAAATATTGCGGACCCATGTAATGCGTCCTACCTGGCATCTGGTTGCAGCGGAAGATATCAGATGGATGATAAAGCTTTCGGGCAAGCGTATTAAATCTGCTAATGAATCTTTTTGGAAAAAGCTGGAAATAAATCCGGAACTTTATAAAAAAGGCAATAAGTTGTTAGAGAAAATCTTAGCGGGAAATAAGCATTGCACTAAACAAGAACTGGTAGAAGTGTTCAATAAAGAGGGTATCCTGACAGATACTTCAAGAATAAACATTTTTTTGATGCAGGCAGAAGCAGAAGGAGTAATATGTAGTGGAGCAGATAAAGGAAATAAAGTAACCTACGCCCTGTTGGAAGAGAGAGTGGCTCCTGCAAAAGAGCTTCATCGGGAAGAAGCGTTGGCACGGTTAGCCAAACGGTATTTCCAAAGTCATTCTCCTGCAGGTTTCAATGATTTTGTTTGGTGGTCAGGATTAACTATCCGGGAAGCCAGGCAAGGCATAAGTCTTATAGAAAATGAATTGATTAAAGAACGTTTTGGAGAGACAGAAGTTTTTATACATGAAAACTGGCATGGTTGTTATGTCAAACCCGATAATTGTTTATCACTTTTACCTCCTTATGATGAATACCTGGTGAGCTATAAAGACAGGAGTGCGGTATTGCTTTCAGCGCATTATCATAAAGCGTTTAATAAATGGGGTATTTTCTATCCAGTCATCCTGTATAACGGAAAAATTATCGGAAATTGGAAGAAAACCGGCAAAGGAAAAGATGTATATGTGGAGACCTCTTTTTTTGAGCCGGATTTTTCTGTAGATGAAAGACTGCTGGCGGGGGAAATAAATAAGTATACATCTTATCTGCAATAAATAGTATCTCCTTTCCTGAATTTTCTGTTCATAAACAGGGCAGGAAAGGAGATACAGCGTATATTCAAAAAATCAGAGTGGTTTCTCCGGACATTCCAATTCGCTTTGGTAATAAGTTGTAGGTTTGCTTAACTTCATATGTAAAATGGGAAATGGTTTTCCACAACCATCTTTCTCGTCTCTGCTGGTTACTTCAAAACCCATTTTCAGATAAAATCCTACGGCCTGTGTGTTCTGTTCATTTACATCTACTGCATTGCAATGTAATTTGTCAATAGAAAAGTGGATGAGCTGTTTTCCTAGTCCTTTCCCTCTTTCACCAGGATGAATAAACAACATTTCAATATGTCTCTCATTAACTCCTAAAAAGGCAACTATTTTTTTTGCTTCATTATATATCTTGTATAAATCCACAGCTTTCAGGTAGTTATTGAGTAAAAGAGAGCGGTAAAAAAGAATATCCTCTTCACTCAAAAAATGGTGTGTGGCTCTTACAGATGCCTCCCATAGTTGAATTATTTCGTCAAAACTCTCTGAATCAGCATAGTCGATAAGATAAGTATTCATAATATATGATGTATTTAACCAATAAATAGGGGTAACTTATTATTAAAGTTATCCTGATAGGGATTTATTTACAGGTATTAATTTATTTACATTTACTTGTGATATCAGAACAAATATAAGGAGAATAATAAAATAAGGGATAGGTTTAAGATAGCTTTTTTCTTGCCGGGATGATTCAGGTAGGCAGGAAGTAAAGAGTGGGTATGTTTATATTATTTGATGGTAGAAGCGTGTTAAGTATCCGGAATGATTTTCTGGTTATAGGATTGGAATTAAAAAGGGTCTTTCATTATTTTGTAAAAGTCGATAAATCTTTCAATGGGTTTATTTTCGGTTTTTCAGTAGATTAACCATAGAATTCAATAGTTATTTGAGGTATAGAGTTATAGGGAATGTATATAAAAACGATTAACTAAGCTATATTTGGCTATTGGGTTTGGGAAAATATAACCCATTAATTACTAACAAAATATATGTAAATTTTTATTTTTATATCTGGCAGGTTATAGAAGTCAGCCCGTTCTTTGTATTCAACATTATTTAACTACTTTCCGGATTTTCTATAAGTAATTTTAATAAAATAAACCTAATAACTAATTAATAAAATCCCTATATTTATTTATGAAATGTAGTCGATAAGCCCCTAAGTAATTTTATTTTATGAAATGTTGTTCCTATTTTATAAACTCATAGGGGTAGTTTACTGATTTGTACCGGGTTCTGCTGGTAAAAAAGTTGTGCTTCTGATGAGTAAGATGCTTTAAACCGGATTTATGTGCGTATTCTAATTTTCGATGAAAAAACGTAAAAATGCAGGTAAGGATAACCCGACTTATCAGCTGACTAAAAAAAGTGAAAGGGAATTAGAGGTTTGTTATGAAAAGGCTTTTCAGGATTTTTATCCGGACTTGTTATACTATGCTATGCAGTTTCTGGAACAAGAAGAAGCTGAAGACCTTGTACAGGATGCTTTCATGGAGTTATGGAAACAGCGCTATGCCGTAGAATTTAATCATCATATACATTATTACTTATACCGTTTATTATACAATAAAATAATAAATGCGATTAATCATAATAAGGTAAAAGGGAAATACCTGGATGCCCAGAAAGAAATTAATGAAATGCGTATTGCTTATTATGATTCTAATTATGATAATATCCTGAAGAAAATAGAAACCCGGGAGTTAGAGGTTCTGATAAATCAAGCAATTGAAGAATTGCCTAAACAGTGCCGGCAGGTTTTTAAAATGAGTTATTTGCAGGAAATGAAAAATAAAGAAATAGCCGCAATCCTGGATGTTTCCCTACGCACAGTAGAAGCACATATGTATAAGGCATTGAAGATTTTGCGTAATAAATTAAAAAATATATCCCTGTTCATTACTTTAATTTGAAGTAAATAATTAAATGCGGGAAAGTTTATTAAGCTATAAGTAAGTATTTTCAGAAAGTTAATTGTTTTAATAGATAGATAGCATTTTAAAAGACAATATTGGGTATAGGGATGGACACACAAAAAAAATTATTCCTGAAATATTTGCAGGGCGATTGCGAAGAACATGAACTTCAGGAAATTAATAAATGGCTGGCTGAATCCGAGCAAAACAGGGAAGAGTTTTTTGCTATGGAACTGGCTTTTCATTCCGGTAGAAGAAAGAAGTTTACTGACAGCACATTTCTTGAAATAAAAAGACGGGAATTAGACCGGAAAATTAAGTTATACGAAGCCGGGCGGAAACGTAAAGCAGCATGGGTAACTTTTTCCCGGTATGCGGCTGCTATTGCCCTCCTTTTAGTTATGGGCATTGGAGGATATTTTTACATAAATAGTAACCGGAATACATTTATCCTGCTGGAGGCGGGTAATGAAGTAAGAAGCATTACCCTTTCGGACGGAACCAGGGTATGGTTAAATAAAAACTCACAATTAAAATATCCGGAAACATTTACCAGTAAAAACAGAAAAGTAATTCTTTCCGGGGAAGCTTATTTTGATGTAGTAAGCGATAAAGGGAATCCTTTCATGGTGGATACGGATAATCTCTCTGTAATAGTTTACGGAACGACTTTTAATTTAGATTGTTCTTCGGAATCTTCCTGTTCTTCTGTTTCTTTGATAGAAGGAGAAGTGAAAGTAAAAAGCCGGTGTGTTCCGGGAGATATTGTCCTTACCCCCGGTCAGAAAGCGAAGTTGAATAAAACTTCCGGAAAGTTATATGTATTAAAGAAAAATACCAGGTTGGATGCTGTGTGGCATAATAAACTCATTCCTTTTGAACACGCAGGTATGCCGGAAATCCTGGCTTCGTTGGAAGAACTGTATCAGGTAAAATTTGATGTTTCCGATTCTATCATGAATTATCCCTGTACTTATACCGGTGTGTTAAAAAGACATACCGACATTGAAGTGACCCTTAATTCACTTCAAAATTCTATTCCTTTTAAATATAAGGTGGAAGGAGAAAGAATTTGTTTATTTGAATAATATCTTTCAGGGAGTGCTTCTTGTTAATATTTTCTTTTTATATTAAATGGTGTTAGTTATAATCCACCTGAAGATTATAACTATTTTTTTATTCTGGCTTTTACCCGGGCCTTATCAGTAACTTCGTATCTTTTTGTGAGTAACTGTAAGGTTTTGCTTTTTGAAATCTTCTTTTCTGCTTTCTATATCCCTAAGTGTGCAATTATTTATTAAGGAAGTTGAACCAACATAAATGGTAGGATAAATGGTCCTGTAAAGAAAGAATAAAGGAACATTTAGGAAGTATCTTTCTATATTCCGTTGACTACAGCTTCAGACAAACCAACTATTTTTTTGTGCCCACGGAAGTGTTCAGGAGGGATATTTTAAATAATTGAATAAAAAAGTATAATTCGGCGTAAGTGTTTTTTCTACTCATCTTGTTTTTTAAATGTCAAGTCGGAAAAACAATGTTAAATTTAAACTAGTCGAATTCTATGAGAGACATTCTATTAATTTCAAACAATGAGTTTAAAAAAGTATGCTTAGCATGCCTGCTCATATGTTCATCATTCTTTTATTCGTCTGCACAGATATCTTTATCTATTCAGAAAGAAACTTTAAAAGAAGTAATTGAATCTATAAAAAGACAAACCAATTATCAGTTTTTTTATGAAGATAGCCTGGGAGAACTTATGGTGGAAAATATACGTATTGACAATAGCACCATTGAAGAGTTTCTGGCTATGCTATTGAAAGGTAAAAATATCTCCTATACAATAGAAGAAAATGTAATTTACTTGTCGCGTAAGACGGAAGGTAATCCGTCGGGAAAAAGTCAGTCTCCCAGAAATGTATCAGGTTCTGTAAAAGATGCGAATGACGAGCCCATGATTGGTGTTGCCGTATTAATTCCGGGTACAACGACCGGAACGATTACGGATTTTGATGGAAATTTTACGATTGAGGTACCTGCGGAAAAGGACTCGTTGGAGTTTTCTTATGTGGGCTATGCCAAACAGGCTGTAAATATCCGGAATAAATCTTCACTGGCAGTTATATTACAGGAAGATACGCAGGTTATGGACGAAGTGGTAGTGACTGCACTGGGTATTAAACGGGAAAAGAAGATGTTGGGTTATTCCATTCAGGAACTAAAAAGTGATGACCTTAATAAAACCGGAAATGCTTCTGTGTCGGGTGCTTTGCAAGGTAAAATGGCCGGTGTGCAGATGAATATCTCGCCGACCGGACTGAATGGTTCTACCAAAATAACTATTCGTGGAAATAGCTCCCTGACAGATAATAACCAGCCTCTTTGGGTGGTTGATGGTATTCCTTTTAATGACCATAATGACTCTAATGTCTCCCTGTATGGAGGAGTTGACCGGGGAGGGGCATCGGTAGATATCAATCCGGAAGATATTGAAACCATATCGGTTTTGAAAGGTCCGAATGCCGCTGCTTTGTATGGTTCCAGGGCCGGTAATGGAGTAATTCTTATAACTACCAAAAAAGGAACAGAGCAAAAAGGATTGGGAATCAGTTACAACAATACGCTTACCTGGACTAAAGTGGCCGAAACACTGGATATGCAGCAAACTTATGGGCGCGGTCTGGGTGGTGAATACAGGGAAACTCCTTTTAGTTACGGACCCAGATTAGATGGTTCGGATACACCGGCGTGGTGGGTAGATAAAGAAGGAAATCTTTCGTCGGCTACTGTTCCTTACAGGTATAATGGTAACAAGATTAAAGATTATTTTCAAACAGGCTTCTCACAAAATCACAATGTAGCCATCAGTAATGCTACCGAAGATTCGCATTACCGTGCTTCTTTTGGTTTTCTGGATAGCAAAGGATTATTTGAAGGAGAGGGACTTAAAAAGGTGAACCTGGATTTAAATACCGGGAAGAAAATAAATAAATTCCTGTATGCCGACACTAAAGTCTCCCTTTCCAGGACTACTGCCAATAACAGGCCTTATGTGGGTAAAGACGGAGAAATGTATCAGCTGCTTATTTTACCTAATAACATTCGTTTGGGAGATTTGAAAGCCCATTACATGCGTCCCGAAACAGATAGTTATGGAAATGTATATAATGTACACCAGAACTGGCAGGGACCGGATGAAAATATAAAAAACCCTTATTG
>Ga0192240_10603_pt2 | contig 12803 bp, 17 predicted proteins | sample Koala_Koa27_H3_FD_131237 | JGI IMG/M metagenome (GOLD analysis project Ga0192240, IMG submission 131237) | Enriched cells from koala feces incubated with labeled cellulose particles, San Francisco Zoo, California, United States - Koala_Koa2-7_H3 ...
CTCCAACGACAAACGGCTGGTTGTTGCCGCCTGTGCCGTATGTTGAGCTGACTGTCGGCGCCGTATCGAGCGGGTCGGTGTATCTCGTGTCCTGGGAGTGGTTCTCCCACATGGTCACCGCCGCAGGGACAACACCGGCTCTCAGGGTCGAGGATTTCTCCGCTTCATATCCAATCGAGCGGCTGTTCGCCGAATGCTCTGTGCAGAAACCAGCCGACTCTACCACGCACGGCGGATGATGGGCTTCTGCCCTTAAGGTGGAAGTGACGTCCTCAGTCACATCCATCCGCTCCCCGCCCTGGTCATTCAGGCACGGAACGGGGGATGCCACAAAGGTCTGCATCTGCATATTGCGGGTAGCCATCAGTGCTCCGGACACACCGTGCAGGTCGATGGTCTCATCCCTCTGGTTGATATGGAATGCTAAGATGCCATCGCTGCCTGGTTCTCCAGTGCAAGGCGCAGCACCTCCGGCAGTTCTTTGCCACGCACGGAAGCCCTCCGCAGAATACCCTGACACGCCTTCGGACTCAAATAATATTTTTCCGGCACTCCTGCCTGCAAAATCTGCGACAAGGTAGATGCGTTTTCTTCTCTGGGGTACTCCCCAGTATTGCGCATCGAGGGTCCTCCATGCGAGGGAGAATCCGTCACCCATGACCTCTCCGGCTCCCGACCATCTCTCAGGTCGAGGAACTGATATATTTTCGCTTTTGACTGAGAGGAGCGCTTCGAGGACCGCTTTGAAGTCTTCGCCTCCGTTGCTGGAGAAGGCTCCCGGCACGTTCTCCCAGACTGCATATCTTGGATATTTTCCATCTGTTGCACACCTCATTTCTTTGATGATACGCACAGCTTCATAAAACAGGCAGGAACGCTTGCCGCCCAGGCCGCTGCGCTTGCCCGCCACAGACATATCCTGGCACAGACTGCCGAAAGTGATGATATCCACAGGCTCAATCTTGCCGCCGTCCATAGCGGATACATCACCGTAATGTTTGATAAAGGGCATCCTCTTTGTAGTCACACGGATAGGAAACGGCTCCACTTCCGAAGCCCAGGCCGGGGTTATCCCGGCAAGGATGCCGCCAAGCGGGAATCCGCCGCTCCCGTCAAACAGGCTGCCGAGCGTCAGATTACTCTTCATCTCCACCAACCTCCTTCACAAGGGCAGAAAACGGTATCTTTTCCCCACCTCGGACTGCAAAAACACCGTCTGCATCGCCCGTGTCCTCCACATAACGTCTGAGGATCACGGATGCGTACTTCTCGTCCAGTTCCATCGTATAGCAGATACGGTTCATCTGTTCACAGGCCATGAGCGTTGACCCGGAACCACCGAAAGTATCGATCACGATGCCGTTCTCCTGGCTGGAATTCCCGATGGGATATCCGAGCAGGTCGAGCGGCTTGGACGTCGGATGGTTCGCATTCCGCTTCGGCTTATCATAATTCCAGATGGTGGTCTGCTTGCGGTCGGAATACCACGGATGCTTTCCGTTCTGCAGGAAACCGTAAAGGACAGGCTCATGCTGCCACTGATAATCACTACGGCCCAGCACCAGGGAATTCTTCACCCAGATACACACGCCTGCCAGATGGAACCCGGCATCCACAAATGCCTTACGGAAATTCAGCCCTTCCGTGTCGGCATGGAAAACATAAGCGGCTCCGCCTTTTTCAAGGTGTGCCGCCATGTTCATGAATGCATCATATAAAAATGTGTAAAAATCATTATTCTTCATCGTATCATTCTGGATGGTCAGCCCAGAGGCACTTTTAAATGATACGTTATAAGGCGGATCCGTCACGATGAGGTTTGCTTTCTTCCCATCCATGAGAACCGCCACATCATCAGCGGAGGTTGCGTCACCGCACATCAGCCGGTGCCTTCCGACCGTCCACACATCCCCTTTCTCAACAAAGGAGGCTTTTTCCAGTGCGGCGGAAAGGTCGAAGTCATCATCCTTCGCACCGCCGTCATCCTCTCCGGCAAACAAATCCGCAATCTCCTGCTCATCAAAACCGGTGAGGGTCACATCGAAGTCCTCACCCTGTAAGGATTCAATCTCGATACGCAACAGTTCTTCATCCCAGCCGGCATCCATCGCCATCCGGTTGTCAGCCAGGACATATGCTTTCTTCTGTGCCTCCGTCAGATGGTCCGCAAAAACACATGGTACCTCTTCGATACCTTCTTCTTTCGCTGCAAGTATCCTGCCGTGCCCTGCGATCACACCGTAATCGCGGTCGATGATGACGGGATTAATAAATCCGAATTCCCGGAGCGATGACCGGAGTTTATTTATCTGCTCCGGTGAATGCGTCCGGGCATTATTTACATATGGCACAAGCTTACTGACCGGAACAAGCTGCATTTCTGTCGTAGTCTTCATATTAAATCTGTCCTTTCCTTGCGCGGAGCAGACGTTCCATCACGTCATCCTGCGGGCTTGCCCCGTTGTAATCCACGGTACAGTTTTCCTTCACGATCTGGAAAATCTGGTACCATGTCTGGTTTACCTGTTTCATATACTGCTGGCTCATCGCCACATACGGAGAAGCGATAGCGTTTCCAGTGGTCGGATGCTTCGCAAGGAATCCATACTCGGAGATGCACTCCTCACACTGTATCCATCGGGATACCATCATGGCATATTGCTCGATAAGCTGTGTGTTTACGACTTTCTCACAGCCACGCTCTTTCAGCCACTTCCATGTGTCACGGAATACTTCTTCCGCACACAGATCTTTTCCGGTCTTCTGCTTGGCCTTCATGTATTCTTTCGGTGCCGGCATGTCTGCACCTTTCAAATCTGCTTCATCCGGAAACTCCAGCACAGTCAGCTGCCGGCCTCCCGGGTTTCCTGCTTCAATTTTTTCTGACAGGGCCTTCGGCTTGCGTCCGCTGCCGGGTCTTGCACCTCCTCTGGCTGTCCCGTCTTTCGCCATAATGGTCCACCTCGATTCCGATGGGGGTAATACCCCGTTTGATTTCGCTTTTTTTGTGCGTGTCAGAGGCCGCCGGTGTTTTGCAGGACCTTTACAGAGATTGCACCCGCCCCTCCCGGTCAGCTGTGACGGTTCCCGTCATAAGAGTAGACTGTCTCATTGTGAGAACGCGTCCCCATCTCCGCATGTATCTCTGCGTGGCATTTGCGGCAGAGGCTCATCAGGTTGCTCTCCGCGTTGGTGCCACCGTCAGCAAGCGGCTTGATGTGGTGGACTTCCTCGACTTTCACATAACGTCCCGCTTTCATGCACCGCTCACATAAAGGATGTGCGCTGACATAAGCTTTGCGGATGGACTTCCAACTGCGTCCATACCACTTGTCATGGCTCTTGTCCCGTCCGTTTCGTTCGTACTGCTGTGCTACCAATTTACCGTGCTCTTCACAATACGTTCCGTCTGTCAACCTGGGACAGCCGGGATAGGAACATGGTTTCTTCGGCATCCTCGGCATGGTGCCGCACCTCCTTTTTTGCATGAAAAAAGCCCTTGCAGGATTTCTCCCACAAAGGCTCATACATTTTTAATTGTTATTCTTCTTCCACCTTGCTGCAAAAACATGCCAGGGAATGATATGTCTTTTCCATCAGTCCAGCCCAGGTCGCATTCTGTTCCGCTAATACTTTCATATGGCTGAGCAGGCACCGGACGCTGGCTTCTGGATAGTAATTGTCATACACATCATTTACCATATCCTCGTGGAAGACCATCATCTTCTCTTCCATGCCGGAAAAAAGGTAGGTATCTATCCCGCTTGCGATACTTCCGACAATCAGCGTTTCCAAATCCTCCGCTGTCTCAAACGGAGAAAACACATCAAAACACTCAGCCTCCGTATCCAGCACATAAAAAAAGTTCGGTCCTTTTCTCGCGATGGCGATGTCCGCATCCCATTCTTCAAAATAAGATTTGTATTTCTCTGCCACCGCAAGGATTTTTTCCTGTTCCTCATTGTTCCACATTTTCCTGTCCTCCTGCATTATCTTTTTGTAGCAGGTATATTAAACGATATCGGAAAATATAGCAAGGAACAATAATACCCAATTTTCTACTTCCAGATGGAAAAAGCCTCCGCAGGAGGTGTCTCCCGTGAAGGCCCGTTCATTTTTCATTTTTTTCATGCTACCATATTACATCAAAACTCTGTGCCAATCTACGGCAAAGTGTGCCAATTTTAGGCTGGCACGATAAAATTTTGAAGAGCTGACCCGTGGACCCGATGAACGGTACGGCTTGAAACGCCAAGCCGAGTTCCAATCTCTTCCCAGTTGCAGTTATCAAGATACCTGTATTGCAGAACCAACTGTTCGTCTGGGTCAGCCACTGCCTCTATAGCCCTCATCATCTCGGCTTTTAAATCCACGAGCCTGTCGATATCCTGGTTGATCTCTTCCTCCAGTGCGATGATCTTTACGATAACATCCTCCATCCTGGAAGTGGAATCACCTGGGTTCTTCGGCATATCCGTAAGTGTGGATGTGCATTTTGTTGCCAGTGCGTTTAAAGAGTCAACCTGCTGTATCTTGCTGTTTATCCTCTCATCCAGACGGCGCGCCTGCGATAAATATTCCTTTGCTGTCATTTAGTGTGCCTCCTCCCTCAGTTTACGGATCAGATACTCTCCGTTGACATCCGTCAGTAGTTCATAATATTCTGATTGAAAAAACCGCTCCACCTCTCTGACGGTATCCTTTGCAGTAGCAGAACCGGGATTCTTCTTCAGTGCCTTCAGCGCCGCACGGTAATCTTTCGCAGCCTGCACCACTATTGCCCGGCACAGGAGTTCCTGTCCTTCTGCATCAACGTATCTCTTCATATGCACCTCCTCATATGACTGCCCTGACCGCTTCGATAAGTTCCTCCTGGGAAATGTCCTTCTTTTCCAATGCCTTCAGTATCTTCTCATCGATCGTATCTTTTGCCACGATATGCTGGATGACCACGATCTTGGATGCCTGCCCCTGCCGGTACAGCCTGGCAATGGTCTGCTGATATAATTCCAAAGACCACGGGATTGAGTACCATATCATTGTCGAGCCCCCGTCCTGCAGGTTCAGCCCATGCCCGGCACTCGCAGGATGCACCAGTGAAACAGGAAGTTCTCCGGCATTCCACATCCGTATGCTCTCGTCAGAATCCAGTTTCCGGTAAAGAACACCAATCTTATCCAGGCGCTCCGTGATACGCTGGAAGTCGTGTTTGAACCAGTACACCACCATGAGCGGTCTGCCGCACATCGACTCGATGACATCTTCCAGTGCATCCAGTTTCCGGTCATGGATATGAGTGACCGCACCGCTGTCAGAATAGACCGCGCCGTTCGCCATCTGCGACAATTTGCCGGAGAGGGATGCTGCATTCGATGCCGTGATCTCGTTCTCCTGCTCATGGAGGATAAGATCTGTTTTCAAGTCATCGTACAGTTTCCGCTCCTTCGCATTCAGATATACGGGATACTCCGTTTTGATAAGTTCTGGCATCGGAAGATACTCCGCCGCCTTCATCGATATGGTTATGTCAGAGACTGCATGGTATATCCTCTTCTCAGCATCCGGCAGAGGCGCGTAGCTGTAGACGATGGGACCGTTCATCCTGTCCGGCCGGAAATAATTCACACGGTAGGAACTGATGAACCTCCCCAGCCGCTCTCCCATATCCAACACCTTGAATTCTGCAAACAGGTCCATCAATCCGTTGCTGCTCGGAGTGCCGGTAAGCCCCACGATTCTCTTGACCTTTGGCCGCACCTTCATAAAAGAACGGAACCGCTTTGACTGCCATGATTTAAACGATGACAGCTCATCGATCACCACCATGTCAAAATTGAACGTGACACCGCTGTCCTCCACGAGCCAAGACACGTTTTCCCTGTTGATGATATAAATGTCAGCATCCGCATTTAATGCTTTCAGCCGTTGTGACGGACTCCCCGTGACAACGGAATACCGCATCCCTTTTAACTGTTCCCACTTCTCTATCTCAGCCGGCCACGTGTTCTTCGCCACGCGGAGGGGCGCGATGACTAGCACCCGGTTTATCTCGAACAGCTCATACATCAAAGTCTGTATCGCCATCAGCGTGATCGCTGTTTTGTCAACCCAAGCCCATATCCAAAAGCAACGCTGCGATCTCATTCTCGATAATAAAATCGACCGCATATTTCTGATACTCATGTGGAATGAACTTCATAGGGCACCACCTCCAATCTCATCGATTATTTTTTCAATATCAGCCACATCATCCAAAACAAACACCGGAAAGCCCAGACACTTTAAAAGTTCCAGTCTTGCCGTCTGGAGGGGGCGGGGGTGTTTCCCCTTCGCCTTGACCTCCACGAACCCGATCCTCCCGCCCGGCATCAGCACGATGCGATCCGGCACCCCATCAAATCCGGGTGACACCCATTTCGGGCAGATGCCGCCGTACTTCTTAACTTCTGATACAAGTCGAGATTCCACGTCTTTTTCTCTCACGCAGTTCATACTCCCTCCAACAATCTTCGAAGACCTCCAGGCAACTATCACAGGCTTCATTCTCCACCAGGTATGAATAGATCAGCCTGTGCCATGCGGCATATTTCACACTGCTGTTCCGCGGGAACTTCTCCTTATCCTCACGCATGTCTTTTGCCAGGTCCCCGCCCGGGGTATTGGTGCCGAGGTATTTTTTCATCATGAAATTATAGAAATTCATATCTGCTCCTTTCTGTTTGTGTGATGGTCATGACGGTTGTTGCACAAGTTTTTCTATAAATGAAAATAAAATTTCTGCCCTAAAGGGGAACTTATTGGAAGACCGTCATGACTATCACATTTGAGGTTTTGTGACAGTCGTGAAACTCAAAAAATCATTTTTTAAATGAACAGGATTAAATAAAATTCTGTTTTATGACTATCACGACCGTCACAACTATCACTGCTCAACCATCTAAAAAATCCGACTTCAGACGGAGTCCCTGCACCATCGCCCCTGTTCGGGTCTTCCGTTTGATGAACCCTGCCGCTTCGATAGACGCATAAAAATCTGTCGTGCTCCGGATGTATTCACCTGTCCGCATGCAGTAGCTGCGGTACTCTTGGTAAAACTCTCCTGACTTCTGCGAATAAGAGTCATCAATCTCACAGCACTCATCCAGAAAGATGGAGAGCCAGTCGTTGCTCTCATGGTATTTGTCAATGGCATCCTGCACACACTTCGGCGGTTTGATATGAAAATCCGCATCGATCGCTTTCTTCGCACCCTCGATGATCCAGGCAAGAACTGACCCACCGGCATGCTCCACGAGGTAATCCGCATAGTTCTTGATGTCTTTCTTCCCTTTTATCTTTGCGTTGAACGGAATAACGATGAGCCGTCTCCACGTTCCCTCGTCACTCGCACCCACCTTAGGGAGGTGGTTGGTGTAAAGCACCAGAGTGTGTGTCGGGATATACTTGAACGGGTCTTTATATTTCTTCTCCGCACCAATCTCATCCGTGGCACACAGCTGTTTCACCGTAGCTGTGTTCAGCCGCATCCCTTCCTCCAGTTCAGCAGCTATCACAAGGCGCTTGCCCTTAAGCTCCGCCATCTCCGGTTTCACATTCCTCCTGCATCCGACCGTCAGTGCATCTGCTGACAGGCTGCCGCTGTAATTCCCAAGCACTCGGGATATTGTATTCCAGAACGTAGATTTTCCGTTGGACCCGCCACCGTATGATATGATGAGAGCCTCGACATAAACTTTCCCGATGGCGGCCAGCCCAACGATCATCTGTACATATTCGATCAGTTCAGCATCCCCGCAGAAGAATCCATTGACGGAATCCATCCACAGGTCTTTCCCCTCATCGCTGACGGAAACAGCTGTCACCTTCGTGATGAAGTCATCCGCCCGGTGCTCCCTTGCGCCATCCAGACCCTTCGTCATGTCATAAGTGGCTGCCGGAGTGTTTAAAAGGAACGGCTGGCTGTCAAAATCCTTGATGTCCTTTAACACCATCGGTTTCCCGGCCTGCAGTGCGGAGGTTATATATTTCATGTCCCTGCGCTTCATGACAAAAGCCAGATACTGCTTCGCTGCCAAAAATGCTGACAGCAGCTTTGCCTGCTCCTCCCCATCGACTGCCTTTTCCAGTGCCTTTCCTCCGGAGTCAACAGCTTTCTTGGGGACACCGCTCTGGATCAGCGCATCTTTTGCGGCTCCGACTGCATCCAGCGCATCCTGCAGCTGCAGGTCTAAGAATTCCTCACATGCCCCGACCGCAAGCTGCCTGGACTCTGCCCAACGCGTACCTTCATATCTCATGTAGTCTGTGGCATCCGTGAATACCAGTTCATCCGCATATTCCCGCATGAGCACCTTTGCCTGCCCGATGTCGGAATAATCGGAAGACTTCAGTGAATCCCTCTTAAAGTCATCGTTATACTGCCCCGGCTCCACATACCCGTTCTGGGACTGTACTTTCTGCTTATAAAAGCGGACTGCCGACCCCCAGATGGCGGAAAGTTCCGTATCTTACAGAGGCGGGTCGCACCGAGTGGCTTCATCCATGAAAATCCCATGCGCCCTGTCCGTGTCACCGTACCGTTTGATGATCCTCCCGGCAAATCTGGACAGTGTGTTGTTCCGGCTCCCTGCAGGTATCGGTCCCCGGGGTGCTGCATCCTGCTCGCCTCCCCCATCCTCTGCATCCGGCTCCACATCCTCATCAATGTTTACCCAGCCTTCATGCCAGATAACATCGCCCGCGGAAGAACCGTAAACGAACCTCGCAGCATCCAGTGCGTTCCCGTCAAAAAAGGGATATTCTTTCCGGATGCCGCGCTTCAATGCGGAATAGTCATCCTTGTCCGTCAGCGTATTAATAGGAAAATACACATGGTACTTCGGTCTCGGCGCTGCGCCATCCTTGGAGACCATATGGTGGCGGCTCGGAACCAGTGCATAGGAGATGTCCGGCATCAGGCCATCCAACTTCTCTGCCGTGATCCAGTCCTCCGGGTCATCCGAGTGGTCATTGTCAAGGTCCATGACAACGGTATCGGAATTAAGGAAATTATCGTTGCTGCGGTAGTTTCCTTTATATTCCGCGCACACATGGTCATAAGCTGTTGCTGCTTTCAGCGCATCCGCGCTGCCGGCTGTCACTTTTGTGGGATACACGCAGTTCCCGGCGTTCCCACAGCAGTCAGCCCTGTAAATAGTGATATTCAAATTTTTCGTCCTCCTCATCATGCATATAATTCTTTGCACCCATCCGTGAAGTAACGGATCTCCTGCCCGTCACATCCGGCGTTCCTGATTTCTTCCGCCATGCCGTCAGACACACCGTTCTCAATCCCGAAGACCCAGACCTCATCGCATCGGTGCAGCAGTTCCAGATCCATCACCATCGCGAGCCACCGCTCCGAATCTTCCTTAATAAACTGCGGGAACATCAGATGCGGGGCGAGTGGCACAACGCCACGGTCTGTGGCATACCTGCAGTACTTTCTGGCTCTCTCCAGATTCCCATCCGTGTCGCCGGAATAACGGGAACAGATATAAACGACTGGTCTGCCCTGTTTCTTATCCAACATCGGCTCTCTCTCCTTTCTCAAAAAAGTAAGGGTTTAAATAACCTTCTGACACGGATGTTGCCAGATTTGGGATTTTCCGATTTTTTTTATCGAAAATATCTATTTTTTTGAAAAATGCAGAAGGGAACCCCTATCAGCAGCGTCAGAAAAATTTTTTAGCTTTTTTTCAAAAAAAATCGGAAAAAGGCGATTTTGGCAACATCCGTATCAGAAGGGGATAAGCCCAACGGAAAGAGAGGTGCTGCAGATGCAGACAGAGATGATTGTGATGACCGCTGCAACCACGACCGTGATAAGGACAATGGTCGGGCGGAACGAAAAAGGAAGAAACCAGAAAAATCATAAGACAATGGAGGAGATCAAAATGCCGTACAAGGATTACGGACTGACGGGAAAGACCGTCAAAGTGAAAAAGAAGCATTCCGGAGATTCCAGTGGGGAATTCTGGGCATACAAAGAGCAGACCGTGGAAGTCATCATGGAAACTGATTGTTTCCTTAGGATCGTTGCTCTCCCGCACCTGCACCCGGAAGGTTTGGATACTTCAAAGCCGTATGTCACGACCATCCATAAGCATGACATCCTGATTGGGGAATACCTGCTGAACGGAGGTGCCATAAGATAATGAGCAGAGTGAAAGAATTAAACCAGATACTCGATGACATGGTCGAGGCTGGCAATAAGATGATCGAAGCCGCAAATGCGCTGAAAGAATACTTCTCCTCTCCCGCCGAGCCGAAACCGGAGAAACCGAAAGAGGAACCGGCTCCCGCCAGAAAGGAGGAAACGAAGCCATCCCTTACCAAAGAAGATGTGCGGATGCTCCTCTCGGCAAAATCCACTGAGGATGAGGGAAAATACAAACCGCAGGTGAAAGCCCTGGTGCAAAAATACTCGAAAGACAGAAAACTGAGCGGCGTGAATCCGGAACAGTATGGCGCACTCACAAAGGAACTGGAGGCGATCGGCAATGGGTAAACACGCACTGCTCTCCGCCTCATCCAGCCACCGGTGGCTCGCCTGTCCGCCGTCCGCACGGGCGTGTGAAGGGATAAAGGAACGTGCCAGCCCCTATGCGAAGCAGGGCACGGATGCACACACCATGTGCGAGTATAAATTAAAGAAAGCCCTTGGCCATCAGCCGAGGAGCCCCGCGGAAGACCTTGATTACTTCGATGCGGAGATGGATAACTGCTCCGATGAGTACTGCTCTTATGTTATGGAGCAACTGGAGGCGGCAAAGGAATTCTGCAGTGACCCGCAGCTGATGATCGAGGAGCGGCTCGATTTCTCCAAGTGGGTACCGGACGGATTCGGAACCGGCGATGCGGTCATCGTATCGGATGAGGTGCTGCATGTCATCGATTTCAAATACGGGCTTGGCGTCCTGGTCGATGCGGAGGACAATTCGCAGATGCGCTGCTACGCACTCGGGGCTCTGGACACCTACGATGGTATCTATGATATCAGCACCGTGAAGATGACCATCTTCCAACCGCGGCGCGGGAATGTGAGCACGGCGGTCATGGATAAGGCAGAACTTTTAAAATGGGCGGAGGACATCCTCGCCCCCACCGCGAAGCTGGCATATGAGGGAGGCGGCGAATTCAAAGCCGGAGACCACTGCCGCTTTTGCAGATTGAAAGATACCTGCCGCAAGCGCGCTGAGTATAACTTGGAACTCGCCAGATATGATTTTGCGATGCCTGACACCTTAGGACAGGATGAGATTGCCGCCATCCTCCCGAGGATTGACGAACTGGTCTCCTGGGGTAATGACATCAAGGAATACGCCCTCCGGCAAGCATTGTCCGGCACGAAATATGACGGATTCAAAGTCGTCGAGGGCAGGTCGGTCCGCAGATACACCGATGAAGCGGCTGTGGCTTCAACGGTCGAGGATGCCGGATATGACCCTTACGAAAAGAAACTCATGGGCATTACTGCCATGACATCACTTCTCGGAAAAAAGAGATTTGAAGAACTCCTGGGCAGCCTAATTACAAAGCCACAGGGAAAACCAGTACTTGTGCCGGACACGGATAAGCGTCCGGCGATGAACACAGCAGCAGATGATTTCAAAGAATAAGGAGGACAATATCATGTCAAAGTTTATGAACCCCACCAAAGTCGTTACAGGACCGCGCACCAGATTTTCTTATGCAAATGTCTGGGAGCCGAAAGCCATCAATGGAGGGACGCCGAAGTACAGCGTCAGCCTTATCATCCCGAAAGACGACACCGCGACCATTAACAAGATCAAGGCAGCCATCCGGGCGGCTTATGAGGAAGGCGCATCCAAGCTCCGCGGCAATGGACGTTCCGTACCGCCGCTTGACTCCATCCGCACTCCCCTGCGCGATGCAGATAAAGAGAATAAGGAAGGTGAGGAGTACAAGAACTGCTATTTTGTAAACGCCAACTCCGCCACTGCTCCCGGCATCGTGGATGCCAACTGCAACGCTATCCTCGAGCGTTCCGAAGTGTACAGCGGAGTGTATGGCCGGGCATCCATCAATTTCTATGCGTATAACACGAATGGAAATAAGGGTATCGCCTGCGGTCTGAACAACCTGCAGAAGCTCCATGACGGTGAGCCACTCGGCGGGAAGTCCCGTGCAGAGGATGATTTCGCGGATGCTGATGACGATGACGATTTCCTGTCATAAAACTTATTGCAATCCAGGGAGAGGGGGATGGCCATTCGCCATCCTCTTTTCCCATTATGTGGAGGTATTATCTTGGATATAAAATATATTTCTATCGACATCGAGACATTCAGCAGCGTCGACCTTAAAGAATGCGGACAGTACAAATATGCGGAGGCACCGGATTCGGAAGTCCTGCTCTTCGCCTATTCTGTGTTCATCGCCGGACGCTTATCCGTGTCCGGCACAAGTACTGGTTTTCCCTGTGGCTTTGTAATTAGGCTGCCCAGGAGTTCTTCACGGACGATTCCGTCATCAAGTGGGCGTTCAACGCTGCCTTTGAGCGTGTATTCCTCTCCGTCTGGCTCACCCGCAACCATCCAGAGTATTTCAGTTCCTACAGCATCAATGAAGACACGGTCGGTGCATACCTTGACCCGGCATCGTGGAGATGCTCACGTATTTGGTGCGCTTACATGGGTCTGCCACTCTCCCTGGAAAACGCGGGCAGCGTCCTCGGACTGGATAAGCAGAAAATGTCAGAGGGCAAAGACCTCATCCGATATTTTTGCAAGCCCTGCTCC
>Ga0192240_10535_pt3 | contig 12800 bp, 10 predicted proteins | sample Koala_Koa27_H3_FD_131237 | JGI IMG/M metagenome (GOLD analysis project Ga0192240, IMG submission 131237) | Enriched cells from koala feces incubated with labeled cellulose particles, San Francisco Zoo, California, United States - Koala_Koa2-7_H3 ...
CTCAAAAGAAATATTTTAAAATTTCAAGTAAAAATAATATTGATTTACTTGTTGTTGGTAGTGATGAGTTATGGAATATAGAAAATCCTATTTTTTCAATACAAAACTTTGGATTAAGTATTCCGGCTATAAAAAAAATAAGTTATGCAGTGAGTATGGGAAGTACCCCCCTTAATTCAGAGACTGTAAAAATATACAAAGAATGTTTAAGGGATTTTAATAATATATCTGTGCGTGATGAAAATAGTCGTGACATTATTTATAAAAGCAGTAATATAAAAACACCTATTCACTTTGATCCAATATTTTTATATGATATTCCTGCTGTGAAACCAGACCATGTATGGAACAAGCCATATATTATGATTTATGGAGGAATAATAGATAATTCGCTCATTGATGTGATCAAAAAGTATGCTGATAATAAAGGTTATGACATAATATCTGTAGATATATACAATGGATGGTGTAAAAATTTTGTACCCGATTCGCCCTTTGAGTTTGTAGGATATATAGATAATTCTGAGCTTGTAATAACAAATATGTTCCATGGAACTATGTTATCCATAGTAAGAAAAAAAAGTTTTTTAACATTGCTTACGAAGGAAAGGGAAAATAAAATGATATATGCACTTAAAGTTTTTGATTGTTTGAATAGAGCACTTCCCATAAATGAGTTAAATTCATCTAACAAAATTGAAAATATTGTAGCAATTAGGATAAACGAAAATGAGTTGGAAAATAGAATTTTATCTGAGAGGCAGAAAGCAAAAGATTACTTTATTAACAATGTCTAGATGACTAATATCAACTGGGGGATTAGAAGTGTAATTCAGGAGGTCAAATCGATTTGAAAAATTTAAAAAATGTTTTTGTTAGTTTTATAAGCCAGATAATTATATTATCCCTTGGTTTAGTAGTTCCTAGAATAATTTTAGTACACTATGGATCTGATACAAATGGACTAACTAGCACTATAACTCAAATATTTTCATATATGGCTTTATTAGAAGCCGGAATCGGTCAAGCTACAACAAATGCATTATACCCCTTTATTCATGGCGATTCAAAAGATCACGATGAGATATCTCAAGTTATGTCTGTTTCGAGACTGTATTATAGAAGAATTACTTTTCTATATGGTGCTGGAGTTATAGCACTTTCGTTTATTTTACCGTTTGGTTTAAAAACTAATGTAAGTTATTGGACCATTTTCTTTGTTGTTTTGTTTGAAGGAATGACGGGCGTCATTTCTTTCTGGTTCATCCAAAATCGAACAGCATTTTTAATTGCAGACGGAAAAAACTATATACTATCTAATATTGAACTGGTTAGTAAAATACTCTGTTATGGTTGTAAGATTGGACTAGCATTATTTGGCGTTAACATTGCTTTTATACAATTGGGATATTTTGCTGTATCACTTTTAAAACTTGGTCTCTATAAAACATATATGGATAGGAATTATGATTGGATAGATTATAATATAAATGTTGAAGGTTTAAAATTAAAAGATAGGAACTCATATATAATAGCAGAAATTGCTTGGACAATATTTTCTTCCACTGACATGATTATTCTATCTGTTTTTTGCTCTACTCAGTTAGCAAGTGTTTATGCAGTGTATAATATGGTGTTTTTTGCATTAAATAGTCTTTTAACAGCCATTTATAATAGTGTAAAATTTAATTTAGGACAAACATTTCATCAAGATATCAATAAATACTGTAAAATGCATGACCTATTTAATTCGATTTTTATGTCAAGTATAACTATATTAATGATAGTTGCCTACTATTTGATTATTCCTTTTGTTAAGCTCTATACAAGTGGTGTTCAAGATATTAATTATATTATCATTGGACTGCCATTACTATTTTGCTTAGTTCAGATGATCTCATGGAGCAGATATATTGCCGGAAACCTGACAGCTATAGCAGGATATGCAAGTAAAACTGCAAAATTTTCTATTATTGAGGCTTTTCTTAACGTTACAATCTCTTTAGCTTTAGTTTCTTACTTTGGATTATTTGGAGTACTGCTAGCAACAGTTTGTGCACTTCCAGTAAAATCGCTGTACTGTAATTATTTATCAGATATTAAAATCCTAAAAAGGCAGCCGATAAATACAATTTCAATAATAGGAATCAATTTTATAACTTTTTTTTTGGCAGTGTTGCTAAAAAGATCCATTAGTTACTCTATATCATCATATTCCAGTTTTGTTATTTATGGGGGACTATTTACCTTGCTTTTTAGCGTTACAGTTTTTTTTATAAATTGTTTAATAAATAGAAATTTATTTAATGTCTGTAGAGGAACAACATATAAGTTATTGAGGAGATAAAATGATTAATAATGAAAAAAACATTGATATTATTGTATCTGCTTTAAAAGCGCATAACATAAGACATATAGTCATTAGTCCAGGAGGAACAAATATTTGCTTTGTGCGTAAAGTACAAAAGGACTCCTTCTTTAAATGTTATTCGGTAGTAGATGAAAGAAGTGCGATGTATGTTGCAATAGGAATTTATTTGCAAACAGAAGAGATTGTTGCTACTTCATGTACTAGTGCTCAAGCAACACGAAATTATATACCTGGATTAACAGAAGCTTATTACAAAAGAGTTCCCATTCTAGCGCTTACGATGGAAAAGCATACTCGATTTAAATATCAGGAATATATGCAAGCTCCTGATCAAACTTCTTTACCCAAAGATTGTGTTAAAGCTTCTTATGAACTTCCTGCTATTGCAGATGAAAATGATATTTTATTTTCTAATAGATTGGTAAATGAAGCAATCCTTGAATTAAATCATAATGGCTATGGACCTGTTCAGTTGTGTATTCCATGGCTAGATTTTCAACTTTCCCGCAATGATATCAATTACAGATATATCAAAAGATATGAATATAACACTGAATGGGATGTTGTTCTTTCAAATAAAAAAGTTCTTATGGTTGTCGGTGAACAGCTACCTTTCAATGCGAAAGAGCAGGAACTATTCGATGAGTTTTGTACAAATTATAATGTTGTAGTTTATTGCAATCATCTTTCAAATTGTCATGGAAAGTTTGTTGTAAATGCAAATTTAGCTTTGTCTACAATAAAATTATCTGAATTTTTGCGATACAAACCTGATATCGTAATCGCTCTTGGGGGGCAAACTGGAGACTATCCTTTATATAAAATCATATCAAAGAATGAATTAATAGATGTCGAAGTATGGAGAGTGAATCGAGATGGTGCTATAATTGATACTTATGATAAACTAACAAAAGTCTTCGCAGTTAGTAATTCAGAGTTTTTTATGAAAATGAACGAGTTGTGTTTTGCGCGTTCTACGCATGACTATTTTGAACTTTGGAGTTGCTTAATTAGTAGAACGAAACGCGATATTGAAGTACCATTTTCCAATATATATACCGCCCAAAAAATGTCAAAAGTTATACCAAACAATAGCATTTTGCAGTTGTCCATTCTAAATAGTTTGCGAACATGGAGCCTTTATGAGATAGATAAATCGGTGGAATGTTACTCAAATGTTGGTGCTTTTGGAATTGATGGAGGTATGTCCACATTGATAGGACAAAGTCTGGCTACAGATAAAATGTGTTTTATGATTATAGGAGACTTGGCCTTTCTTTATGATATGAATTCTATTAGTATTAGAGGAATAAAAAATAATGTCAGAATTCTATTAGTAAATAACAATGGGGGAATAGAATTTAAAATGGATTCTATGAATGATTATGAATTCATAGATAAATATATTGCTGCTGGGGATCATTTCAAAAATGCTGAAGGATGGGCGAATGTATGTGGATTTAAATATATGAGGGCTGGCACTAAGCAAGAATTTGATTCTAAAATCACAGAATTTGTCAGTGCTTCTGAAAAGCCAATTATTTTTGAAATATTTGTTAGTGATGTTGATGAAGCAAAGGCATATAAAACTATAATTGATACAAACACAAGCTACAATTTTGAAGAGAAAGCTGCAATGGGTAAACAAGCACTAAAAAATGGACTCAAAAAGATGATTGGTAAGTAGACATGAATATAAAAAAAATCATTAAATTTTTTAAAACAAAAGAGCAATATCCTGTTCCGAAACTGATTAACTCAAATAAGTTACTAGAAAATAAAGTAGCTCTTATAACTGGTGGCAGTTCGGGAATTGGATTTGCAATTGCTAAAGATTTCATCGAGAATGGTGCGAAAGTAATTATAGTAGGACGTAATAGAGATAAAATTAATCAGGCTGTTAAAATTTTAGGAAACAAAGCTAAAGGGCTTGTTTTTGATATAACTAATGTTAAAGAGATTCCGAGAAATCTTATGCAAGCCGTTAACTTATTTGAAGAAAAAAGGATAGATATACTTGTAAATTCAGCGGGGATTGGTGCTAAAAATAGCTTTCTAACAGTCACAGAAGATGAGTATGACGCTATAATGGATACAAATATCAAAGCGACATTCTTTATGAATCAAGTTGTAGGCAATTATATGATCAATAATAAAATTCATGGTCATATATTGAATGTATCTTCATCGAGCGCCATGAGACCAGCCTGGACGCCTTATGAAATGTCAAAATGGTCTGTACGAGGTTTTACATTAGGTGCTGCTGATCTTTTGGCTCCTTATGGTATAATTGTAAATGCTATTGCTCCGGGACCCACAGTCACCCCAATGTTAAGAATGAATGAAAACGATAGTATTTATAATGATAGCACTTGTATAAAAAGGTCTGCTATGCCTAATGAAATTGCTTCCTTAGCTACATATATGTGTAGCGAAATGGGGAATATGATTGTTGGTGATACCTTTTATATTACTGGTGGTGCAGGAAACATAAAAAGTCATATATAGTGACGACTGTTTCCTGGGCACCACCACAACTTTCCATGATGTTGCGTTGGGAATATACCAGACCGGTAAGTCTGATGATTTCTAGGTATCTGGTCATAATTACGACCTCCTTACAAAGTATTTACACCATATGGTGCATAAAACTATTATAAGGTTTTATCAGATAGAACGATTTCCACTTTACCAGAATCATGATTTCCACAAAAATGGAATAATGATTTCCAAAGTCTGGAAAGGTGATGTATTCACCCCGTGTTTATTCCGATGAGAATGTACTCATGTTCCGTAGGAACGGATACCGATCCGTAAGGCGGATATATTTGGTTTTGTACCGCTGTTTGCAGGCTTCCATCCCGAAGGCGCAGGCCATATAGGTCTTGCCACTCCCGGTGGCTCTGCTGATGGGACGGAGGTATATGCTCGGAAAGGGTGCTATATTGCCCCTTGCGCCCACAAAGACGGCAATGGGAAGGATACGCTTGTTATTCTAAAAAACTTCGATGGTCTTATCTGTAACCCTCATATAGACCTTACGCTTTATATACTCGTAAGGAACTGAGTATAGCATTCCGGCGCAGGATATGTGATAATTGAACTGAACGGTGGCCTGTTTCCATTCTGCCAGTTAGTATGAGGCAACAGGTAATGGCACCAGCAATGGCAGTTCTTCATTGCGGAAGATCTCATACCGGCTACCCTCTTTCTTTAAAAAGGGCAACGGCTGAATTCTTCTAGCTTTTGACGGATAGCAAGGTTTAGCTCTCTGATTGAGAAAAACTGTTCATTGCACAGTAATGCAATGATCTATGTGGAAATAGTTCCAATGTTGCCTTCAGCATTTGGCACCCCCCTTTTTTTGGGGTGGGGGGGGCGTAATGCTCAGCCATTTCCTTATAAATGGCGATGATACGTTGGTCTTTCCAGCCATGGTTGTGGTCAATTGCTGTTTTACCGTTATCAGGTCCAAGTATTTTTGCTACACCGCCAAAGTATTCATACATATGGACGTGCGCGGTAATCCAGGCCGACTGTTTTTCATCAATAGGGTAAGCGCTAGCCACCCTAACATTTGGCGCTTACGAAACAAGAATACCTATAACACCAAAATCGCCACTTTTTACCTAATAAACTATAATTTTGCCATCCCACAATTCCATTCTAGTTCCATACACGGAGCTTAATTCTTTTAAGCGATTATAAATCTCTTTTCCAACCTTTTCTCTAGCCAGATTCGGATACCCTTTTATCCCCTTCTCCCCATTAAAATTAAGTTCGATCGGATAACAACTGATTTCCATTTTTTGTTTTACAACACTAATTATAGGAATAATTGATCGGAAATTCATAAAATCATATTCCAACCCCACCATCCCGCTTTTGGTACAACATTTCCTGATTTCCTCTAGTGACTGGCTAATCTCACATCCATATCTCTCATAATAATCATGAGGAGCAGCCAAAAGTTCTTCATCTGCAAATATAAAATTCCCAAGAGAATAAAAAATTGGCCGGTCTTTATACATTTCAATCGCCTTTAATTGATGTGTACCGGTTCCGATAACCGCTATAGCACCTGCATCAATACATTTGTGAGCAAACTCCTCCAGATAATAATCTGGCGTATCATCTGTCTCCCCTTTGATATCATGGGAATGAACACAAACAATAGCATAGTCATAATTCCTTACGCTCTCTCTAATACTCTTTAAAATCCTCGCCAGGTCCGTTTTATTACATCGACTGTTTTTTCTATCTTCAAACCCTTCAACAAATTGCAGCCTGCCTAAACGGTGAATCCCCAGTGGAAGCCGGTGGATCCCCATCCGAACTGCCTTCAAAAATCTGGCATTTATACAGGTGGCAGCAGCAATTTTATCAATAACTTTTAAATGTTCCGGAGTTACCATATATTCTTCCGAATGTCTCAGCATATTGACACCCGGGCGCGCTGAAACAGTTGGGCTGGCATACCCGGCTCGTGCTGCATCGTCACAGGAGGCAGTACAGGAAATAATCGCTACACGTTCTCCGTTTTTAGTCACTACCGCCGGTCTATTAGCTTCCTCAAGCCCCCATCCTGCTCCACTTGTGTGAAATCTCCGTTTTTCCAATTCCTTAAGTGTATCGTATAACCCATTATAAGAATAATCCATCGTGTGATTATTGGCAATACTGTAATACTCAAAACCATATTTTGATAGATCATCCAGCCTTGCTGAAGAAGCTTTCAGCCATATTCCTCCGCAAAAAGAAGAAGCAAACGGATTTCCATCGCTTATCACCATTTCTAAATTTGTCCCTTTTACATCCGCCTGCTCGATTATTTTTCGCAACTCATGATACCCCGTGTAACTCGTATCAGGCGGTGTAAGCATAATTGAGTCTCCCGTGATGCATATTTTCATGATCTCATCTCCAATTAATTTTCCTCATCAAGAATATTTAGCCACTGTTCTAAAGCATAAACCAGCCATTTCTGATCTCCTGTAAATAAATCTGTACAATGCGGCCAAAATTCAGAACGCGTGGGCCCTTGCCATGCCTTCATCCATTCATTGGTTGCTCTTGGCATCGGCAATTTATCTGGTGCTTTATATCCTGGATATAAGGAATAGAACACCTCCCGAACAATGTATTTGTTCTCACCATCCCGTATTCTGTCCATGTCTAAAGGTTCTGCAAGAGCAGTGTGAATATAAGGTGTCTCAGCTTTAATTCCTGCAGTCTCACAAGCATTTGCATAGCTTCCCATACCTTCTTTTAAGAAAAAATCTCTACAGAATTCGTGTGCATCAATAAATCCCCCTTTCTCATGCCGTAAATATGGCTCTATAATTAAACTACTATCTTTTAATACTGCGTAGGGTTTTACATACGTATATCTGTCTATAAACTCACCAACTCGCCAATCTTTGGACATTAAGCCGCTTAACCCACCATAACTTACATCGCTGCTTTCCCCAAAAATCAAACGTTCAAAGCCATCTTCTTTGGCTTTAAGGGCTGCTTTGTAAATCTGAACTTCAATTGAATGTATAGGGGCTCCTTTATGTTTCATCAATTCAGGTGCAAAACGAACGAAATCTTCCCAATATATTTCAATAACTTTATGTTTCAATCTGCACTCTTTAGCATATTTTGCCGCTTGTGCAGATTCATCCGTTACCTCTATCCCCGGAACAACACATTTAAAAGTATATGCAGTAGACCCTAGAGGCATATATTTAGCGATAATTGCGGAATCGATGCCTCCCGACAATGCGATTGCCGCTTTTCCATCTTTTGTCCATTTAATAACCTGCTGTTCAATTGCTTTTTGAAGTTCAGAACTATTATGTATCGGTATCTTAAAAAGGTCATCCTTATAAAGATACGGTGTATACCGTTCGTCAAATGCTTTTGATGCATCCGCAACAGTTCTATACATTAAAAATGAACTCATACAATACTTTTTATCAATCTCCACTCTTTCTCCTCCTTAATTCCGATGACTACATTCAATATTTTTAATATTTGTATAAGGAAAATATACAATATTTATTCTCTTCTTTTTAAATTCTATTTCGTATACCTCCCATTTCTTTGTCTCATACCAGTCATCCTCTATAGCACTAAGTTAGCCTTATGTAATCGTGATCTATGATATATCTTCCAACTGAGTTTTTGGGTAAGTTCTCCATATTCTTATAAGTTAATTTATGAATGGTTGAGTTTTTTAAAATATGCATAAATATTTTATTATCGTACTCTTTTAATAGTACTCTTTCCATCAGTTTCGGATATGAGTTACAGTAAAATGGAATTTCATGATACATTTTACATAGTGCTTCTGATTCACTTAGAGCTGTAATCATTATATGCATAAGGAAATAGTCCCCTGGTTTATTATTATTCTCCCAATAATTAATTAAACTATCTTTTAGGGACAAAATAAAAGCATTTCCGGGCTTTTTCGCTACAATAAACCAATTGCTCATTTTAGTTACAGATACACTCATATAAGCTGCCTTATAAAAAAATAAATCTGCATCTAATATTTCTTCCTCAATCTTACCGGTCAGTAAAACAGTGGAATCAATCCATACACCGCCATAAGACGCTAGTAAACATAACCTACATAAATCAGAAAACATAGCAGAAGAAATATAACCTGCTTTCCATTTCTTCATAATCTTATCTGGAAGATGAATATAGTCATGCAAATTTTTAGAACTTAAGCAGACCACTTGATATCCCATCTCTGCAGCATAACAAGTAACGGATTTATAGCATCTTTGCACCATTTTAGGCGCGTTTTCCACTCCCTGAAGCCAGCACCACCAAATAATTTTCAAATTAACATTCATATTTACCGAGTCTCTATCTTTACAATCTTTATGAATTACCAGATACTTCTTTATACATTTTTTATAATGGGAATACCAGATTTGCTTTCTAAATGAATGATTATAATCAACAGGCAACCATGGACTGAGTGAATAGAAACCTCGTTTAATGGTCGCCTGTACCCCATATGTATCAACCCATTTTTTTATTTTCAACATATAAGTCAACCCTCCTCTAGTGATTTAAAACATTTTAGTATCTATCCTCAATCTCTTTATTTTACATCTTTTAAATCGTCTTTTCTCATCGATTCTAGTGCTTTCTTTATCTGGCTGGAAGATATTCCTTTTGTATAAGGAAAGTAGACGATTTTTATGCCAGCTTTTTCAAAATCCTTTTCATATTCAATCCACTTCGGAGTACCATACCAGTCATCACCCACAAAGAGCAGCCGTGCTCCTAATTTTTTACAGGCAGTAAGTTTATTCATATCGTATTGCGGAACGGCAGCATCTACATACTTACAGCTTCGTACTATCTCAATGCGATCCTCAAAAGGAATCATTGCCTTCTTTCCTTTATAACTAACCAATTCATCAACAGTTACACCCACCACTAGCTTGTCACACATTCCCTTTGCGTTTTTCAATAGATTTAAATGTCCCACATGAAATAAGTCATAAACTCCCGTTGTGTATCCTACAATCATTAATTATCCCTCTTTTCTCTTCTTTATATTTTGAATCATATTGATTAAGATTCGGAATTCACTATGATTTCGCATCAAAAGAAACAACATGGCGTTAGAGAAGAAAAAACTTATACCCAATTTCACTAAGAATTCTATATAACAGTTTTTCAAAATAATTCTTACGCAAATACTATATGTGATGCTACAGGTCACTAACGTTATTATTGTAAATTGCAAATATTCCTGGAAATATTTTTTACAGCCAGTATGAAATATACGGGAATATATTAAAAATGGATCATACCATACCTGTGTAAAAACCCGTGAACATACGGTTGCCATCAGAACACCAAAAACCCCCCAGGATCTTCCCATGATAGCAGAGAACAATATGTTTAATAGTAGCATGAACAAGGGTCTATACTGTCCCTGAGTAAATAATCCATTACTTGTTCGAAAAGATGCAACTGGGCACATCATCATTGCAATATAAAAATTTAATACCAATGGTATTACGATACTCATTGATAATACAGATTCAGAGCCAACCCATAACGTCACGAACGGAGTATAAAGAGCAATAAACATTGCACTACTGATACAAGTTATCCAAAAAGTCACAAAATTCATTAGTTGAAATGTTCCGTATTGCTTCTCTTTATTCGTTTTAATTACTAGATTTCCTATACTTGGTTCAACTGCTCCAAAGAATTGCTGCAACGTTCCCTGAACGCCAGACATAATTAACTTATAATTTGCTAAAAATCCCACTTGTACAGTACCTGAAAATACAGAAATAAAAACGCTATCGATTCCATTTAAAACCGTTCCGCATATTTTATATAAAGATAATGCTCTTATATCCCTGTAAATATCGATCTTTTTACTTCTATCCAGTGTTTCATGTGTTTTTATTATGAATGGGTATTTATGATTTACCTTAATAGATATCATTAGATTCTGCATTACTGTTGCTGCAATCATAATTAGTAAAAATATTATAAAATTATGTGTAATCCATAAAACCATGGACTGGATAACCGTTTTAATCAATACAATGCTTATTTCGATACCAGAAACTACATACTTCTGTTGGTCTGCGATCAGCAACGTTGCTTTATAAATTAGTAGATAGGATACAACTGTATTAACTAAATACAATAAATAAATCAGTGTTAAATTTTCTTTTACATCTGGTACTCCAATAATAAGTCTGTCCAAGAATGGGACTATCAAAATACCTGTTAGAAAAACACATCCAGCAACTACTCTATATGCTTTTTTATAAAAGCACATTAATTTTGCTATCTGATTTTTGTCACCATTGGCTAGTGGCTTATACAGTTCAAAAGTAATAGCAGTAGCGATTCCTAACTCTGCAAAGGAAAGTACCTGAAGTATATCCGTAAATAGGCTGGATACCCCATTATACTCCGCACCCAAACACCTTATAAAAACGGTTCTTAATAAAAAATTAGTTAAGATATTACAAGATTTTACAAGACATCCCACCACCGTATTCATAATGGTATTTTTAGTTCTGGAGGCCTTTCTCATCATGATACCCTCCTATTCCAATTTCATTACATATCCTTTGATAAACATTCTCTGAGAATGATGTCCCTGCTATACTTTCATCTTGATAAACACTATTAATTTTGTTATTGAGGCTAGAATCCAGTTCTGTTTCAGTAAGCAGCCTTATGATCCTGTTTTTCAAAGTATCCAGATCCTTTACTACAATTTCCGATTTATAAAGATCATCCCATAAATCAATAATCCCATTATCTTGATTGTATTGTATATAGTCCGGAGCGTATAAAATAATTGGTTTCATGGTCAATGCAAAATCGATTGAGCAGCTAGAGTAATCAGTAATTAGAATATCGGAGGCTACCAAAAGTTCTTGTGTAGATAGTGTGACTTCATTATTCAGTAAAACAATGTTAGAAGAATTGATCACGATGTTACTATTTAATAAATCTGCATTATGCAGTTTAATAAGTAACTTATATTTATTTTCAGTCAATAGCCAATTAAGCACATCATCATGCTGAATCATATTTACTAGATCTTTAACCACATCATTATCATATAATCTGTATGTAGGCAAATATAAAATATATCGAAAACCGTTCACATCCATTATACTTTTTTTACATAGCAGCAAATCATTTCTGGGCATTCCTGTTAAAATCACTTTTTTTCTTTTTACATGATAAGTTTCCATTTTGGATTTGGCTGATTCCTCTGATGTAGCTATAACATACTTAAAATGGTACCAAGAAAATATGTTGTCTTTTATTTTCTTAAGGAACATTTTTGTAAAGGAGTTATGATAACTGTTGATATTGCTTCCTGTTTTTTTTATAGCTGCTGCGGCATGTCCCAAATGAATGATCGTTGCACCATATAAATAGCAAATTCTTGAAAAATCATCTAGTCCATTTGTATAAAATGCTACACCGGCTTTAAGCATGATTCTTCGCCCTTCTTTGGAATCACAATGTAACACAGGCAATTTTTTTTCATTCAGTATTCGAATTACGTTATTATTTCGTGTTATCCAAAAAGCATGTATTGTATTTTTTTTATTTACTACATATTCAAATAAATATCTGCTATTATCATCAAAGCGTTCTCCTTCCCATGCCCCAAATACCCAGATATTTTTATCCCTTAATAATGCTGAAGTCCTCAGTAACCCTGAAAGAACTGCATTGATTAACCAATACTTCTTTCTAAAATAGTAATTGCTGCAATGGTTTCCATTGGCCATTATCTTTTTTCTCCTCATCACGTGTAAGATCATTTAACAGCAAAATAAAAATCCAATCATAATTCTGTAAAAAAGCCTCATGACAGGCAAACATAGGAATCATAGCGCATATAATGACTTTTCTA
>Ga0192240_10645_pt1 | contig 12779 bp, 6 predicted proteins | sample Koala_Koa27_H3_FD_131237 | JGI IMG/M metagenome (GOLD analysis project Ga0192240, IMG submission 131237) | Enriched cells from koala feces incubated with labeled cellulose particles, San Francisco Zoo, California, United States - Koala_Koa2-7_H3 ...
GCTGACGGGCCTGTACGAGCTGGAGAACGAAGAGACCCGCTTTGTCTGTCCGCTTCATCCCGGCAAAAAAAAGACTGCTTATATCAACGAGGCTTCCCTGTATGCCTCTGACATGAATGTCCTTTTGTCCTATCACAACCTGGTCGACGACTGGAAAGATGACCGCAACTTTCCTAAGCATGTGATGTCACAGGTGCTCAAGAGCGAGTACAGGCGGATTTCGGCAGAATATCCGCGGCAGGCTCTGGCGCTGGAGAATTATATGAACCGGCTGAATATGCTGGAGGCGAAGCGCGAGGAGAATATTGATGCGATTTCCGGCCTGACGGGAGAGATGCTGGGAGAGATTTTTGCCTGGAAAGACGATCTGTGGGCGGATGAGCTCCACTGCCTTGGTTTTTATCTCGGTAAGTTTATTTATCTGATGGATGCCTATGAGGATCTGGATCGCGACCGGCGCAGGAATGAGTATAATCCGTTTCTCAGTATGGCGAAAAACAGCCCGGAGGATTTTGAAACCTTAAGCAAGCTGATCCTGAGCAGCATGATGTCGGAGTGCGCAAAGTCTTTTGAGAGACTGCCGATTTTACAGCACGCAGATATTATCCGGAACATTCTGTATTCCGGCGTGTGGTCAAAATACGAATATCTGCATGAGAAGAAGAAAAAACGGAGGAATCCAAAGTGAGGGATCCATATGAGATTCTGGGTGTTTCACATGATGCCACAGATGAGGAAATAAAAAAAGCATACCGCCAGCTCAGCCGGAAGTACCATCCTGATTCGAATGTCAACAGCGCACATCCGGAGGTGGCTGAGGAGCGGTTTAAAGAAGTACAGCAGGCTTACAACCAGATCATGAAAGAAAAGCAGCAGGGTTACTCCGGCGGCTACCAGAACGGCAGCGCCCAGAATCGCGGCCCGTTCGGTTCCGGCGCTTACGGGCAGGGCGGTTATGGAAGCGGCGGCTATGGTCAGGGCGGATATAACCAGGGCGGCTATAATCGCGGCTATGGAAACGGCGGCTACGGCGGTCAGTCCTACGGAGGCCAGGGCGGATTCGGCGGCTCCTACAACAATTCTCCCGAGATGCGTGCCGCGGCCAACTATATCAACAGCGGTCATTTCAGTGAGGCTTTAAATACACTGAATCGTATGCCGAACAATCAGCGCTCCGCGCGCTGGTATTATTTTGCCGCGGCGGCTCATCAGGGCGTGGGAAATAATGTCCAGGCTATGGAGTTTGCCAGAAAGGCTGTCGAGATGGAGCCGAGCAATATGGAATACCGCCAGTTCCTGCAGAATCTCGAGTTTGGCGGCACCTGGTATCAGAATATGGGATCTTCCTACGAGAGGCCTTTTGGAAATACCGGCGGTATCTGTCTGACGCTGTGCTGTCTCATGTCCATGTTCGGCGGATGCTGCTGCAGACCGTTTTGATGTTTAATGGGGTCATTTAATGGGGTCAGACCCCGGTAAAAAAGTATAAAGATTCTAAAAAATAATAAAAAGCCCTGCCGGCCAATGATCAGTGGTCAGCAGGGCTTTTTTTGTCGAATTTAGTTACTTTTCAGAACTCAGCCAGTTATCTTTTGCGTGTATAATACGGACGAAAAGGGCAAAAAAAGGTGAAATTGTCCGTATAAATTGTGGGCTCATACGGACTAAAAATGCAAAAAAGGCGAAATCGTCCGTATAAACTGCGGGCTCATACGGACTAAAAATGCAAAAAAGGAGAAATTGTCCGTATAAACTGCGGGCTCGTACGGACTAATGAGACAAATTGGAAAAAATAGTCCGTGTAGAGAACAATAAAAGTACTTGGCTACCTGTGAAAAGTAATCGATTTTATACCTTGAAAATTGTAATATAGAGTAAAGTTTTTGTCAGTTGAATAAAAGAAAATTGTAAGGATACCGTTGTCCTTTTTAAGGGTCTGCATTATAATATAGCAGGAAGAGAAAGAAAGGCATTAACTTTTAAAAATGTGTTTGACTCATTTGGAAGACCAGCAGCAGAGCGTAGAAATCATTGAACAGGAGAAGATCCGTATCTCTGTCCGCAATCTGGTGGAGTTCGTGTTTCGGTCCGGTGATATCGACAACCGGGTCGGCAAGGGTGTACGCCAGGAGGCCATGCAGGAGGGGAGCCGCATGCATCGGAAGATCCAGAAGCGTATGGGTTCGGAGTACCGGTCGGAGGTGACCTTAAAGCAGGAGCTGATCATGGGGCATTATCTGCTTTCGCTGGAGGGCAGGGCGGATGGTATCTTCTGGCGGCCGGCGCCGAGGAGGATTGCGGATGTTCCGGCGGAGATGCAGGAGGGAATTTCGGATGTTCCGGCGGAGATGCAGGAGGGAATTTCGGATGTTCCGGCTGCAGTACCGAAGGAAATTTCATCAGATTCTTTGAGGAAAGCGGAGAATTCCGTGGGGCTTCTGACAATAGACACAAATTCCACGTCATCTGAAAGCGGGATGATAGATTCTGCGGCGAATCATATGGATTCGGAAAAATTGTCCGGGTTTCCCGAAGGGGGACAAGATTCCGGAAATCGTGGTTCCGTTATCGGTTTTGTTTCTGATACAGATGATCTCGAAGAGCGGGTTTCTACATAGACGAAATCAAATGCATGTACACGGATGTGACCCGCTTTGCGGAGCCTTATCCGGTTCATCTGGCGCAGGCGAAATGCTACGCTTATATTTTTGCCCTGCAGCAGGGGCTCGGTCAGATGGGCGTGCAGATTACCTACTGTGACCTGGACACGGAGGCGATCCGGCGTTTTGAGGAGGTGTATTCTTTCGAAGCGCTGCGCGTCTGGTTTGAAGAGGTGATCGAATCCTACCGGAAGTGGACTGACCACCAGTATGAGTGGAATCTGATTCGCAGAGATTCCATCAAAGTGCTGGATTTTCCTTATTCCTGGCGGGAGGGGCAGAAAAAGCTGGTGGGGGATGTCTATCGGACGATTGCGCGGAAAAAAATCCTGTTTTTGCAGGCACCCACCGGGACGGGGAAGACGATCGCGACGGTGTTTCCCTCGGTGAAAGCTGTGGGAGAGGGTCTGGCGGACCGGGTTTTTTATCTGACAGCAAAGACAATCACCCGGACGGTGGCGAAAGATGCCTTTGACTGTCTGAAGGCGGAGGGATGCCGGTTAAAGGTGCTGACTCTCACGGCGAAGGAGAAGCTCTGCCCCTGTGAGACGATGGACTGCAATCCCGAAAACTGTCCGTACGCGAAAGGGCATTACGACCGGGTCAACGACGCGGTCTTTTCGCTGATGACAGCGGAGGACGATTACACCAGAGAGGTTTTACTTGCCTGTGCGGAAGAATACTGCGTCTGCCCGTTTGAGATGGCGCTGGATCTGTCTCTCTGGTCGGACGTGATCATCTGCGATTATAACTATGTCTTTGATCCCAATGTGTATCTGAAGCGCTTCTTCGCGGAGGGGGAAAAAGGAGCATATCTTTTTCTCGTCGACGAGGCGCACAATCTGGTGGAGCGCGGGCGGGAGATGTACAGCGCTACTCTTGTCAAGGATGATTTCCTGAAAATAAAACGGGCTATCCGCAAATATAATCAAAAAATTGCTTTCGCATTGGAAAAATGCAATCGGCAGATGCTGGAGTGGAAGCGGGAGTGTGAAAAATACACCGTTCACACGAGCATAGAGAATTTTTCCTTTTCCCTGATGCGCCTTTTGTCACTGATGGATGAGTTTCTTCGGTGCCGCGCGGATTTTCCGGAGCGGAAAGAAACCACGGAATTTTATTTTGCTCTGCGGCATTTTATGGCGATGTATGAGCTCGCGGATGAAAATTATGTGATGTATTCGGATTTTGACGGGGAAAATCATTTTTGCCTGCACCTGTACTGCGTCAACCCCGCGTCGAATCTGCAGACCTGCCTGGACAAAGGGAGGAGCGCCGTCTTTTTCTCGGCGACGCTTTTGCCGGTGCAGTATTATAAAAGCCTGCTGAGTTCCCGGCAGGACAATTATGCGGTCTATGCGGATTCCGCGTTTCAGAAAAAACAAAGGCTGCTTTTTGCGGCCGGCGATGTCAGCAGCCTGTACACCCGCCGCAATCTGACGGAATTTCAGCGGATTGCAGCGTATATCCGGGTGACGGCCGGAGCGAAGCGCGGAAATTATATTGTGTTTTTCCCGTCGTATCATTTTATGGAGCAGGTGTACGAACAATTTTGCGCGGAGGATGACGGAAGGACGGACAGCGCGGTGCAGAGTGCCAATATGCGGGAGGCACAGCGGGAAGAGTTTATCGCGGCGTTTTCCGAACCGCGGGAGCGGTCTTTTGTGGCGTTCTGTGTCCTGGGCGGCATTTTTTCCGAGGGGATTGATTTAAAACACGATCAGCTCATCGGCGTGCTGGTGGTGGGCACCGGGCTGCCGCAGATCTGCAACCGGAGGGAGATACTGAAATCTTTTTACAATGGGGAGCTGGCGCGGGCGCGGCAGGTGCCCACGGCTGCGCTGAGTGCAGCGGTAAGCCGGACGGAGAATGGGATTGAAAACCGGAGTCAGCCGGAGAATATCGCTGCATCTGGGAGCCGGACGGGAAAACCGTTAGCCAGAGGAGCAGCGACGGCGGAGAATGGATCAGACGGAAGCGATGGGGACGGAAATATTTCGTATTATCCGCGGATGGGATTCGAGTACGCCTATCAGTATCCCGGCATGAATAAGGTCATGCAGGCCGCCGGGCGGGTGATCCGCACTGCAACCGATTGCGGCGTTATCGGCCTGCTGGACGAGCGTTTTCTGCGGAGAGATTACCGCCGGCTGTTCCCGCGGGAGTGGGAGGATTGCAGGGTGTGTAATCTGCGGACACTGCCGGGGATGCTGGAGGAATTCTGGAAAAATATAGAATGATTGTAAATATTCAGGATAGTACTTCACACTTGCTGCGAAGTGCGTATGATGCTGCGTATGATGGCATAAATTGTACGATTGATTTTATTCTGAAAATAAGATATGATGAGTTTGGGTAATACAATGAATGGATATTTGTGATCAGCAATATTGTATGAGAAGGGGCATGTATTGTGATTGATATTGAAAAGTTGCGTTTATACTACCAACAGGACAATGTGTTGATGACACAGCATTCTTCAGAACGATGCCGTCAGCGAAATATAAGGAAAAAAGACATACGAAATGCGGTGATAACAGGTGAAATTATTGAACAATATCCAGAAGATTTTCCGTTTCCCAGTTGTTTGATACTTGGATATACTGAAGAAAAGAGACCGATTCACGTTGTTATGAGTGATGAGGGGAGTGGAAGTCGAATTGTTACAACATATTTTCCGGATGCTGAAAAATGGCAGTCTGATTTTAAGACCAGAAAGGAGAAGCAAGCATGAGATGCCTGACATGTAAAAACGGTACAATGGATGATGCGGTTACGACATATTTTGCACAGTTAAATAATTGTTATGTAATCATTGAGAATGTACCCTGCAGAAAGTGCGAACAGTGCGGAGAGGAGTTTTTTTCCGCTTCTGTTTTGGAACGAATTGACGATATTCTGGAACGATTAGAAAAGATTGCAAGCAAGATTTTTATTATGGATTATAAAACGGCAGCGTAACGTAAGTGAGCAATTTGGGAGGAAATGAAATGAGCAATGTGCGCAGAGTATACGTGGAAAAAAAGGACGCCTACGCGGTGAAAGCGCGGGAGCTGGAGGCGGAGATCAGAAGCTATCTCGGCATTCCCGGTGTGACGAAGGTGCGGGAGCTGGTCCGCTACGACGTGGAGAATATTTCGGAGGAGACGTACCGGAAGGCTCTGGTCAGCGTCTTTTCGGAGCCGCCGGTGGACCTGGTCTATGAGGAGACGTTTGACCTGAATGGAGGAAAGACATTCAGCGTGGAGTATCTGCCTGGTCAGTTTGACCAGCGTGCGGATTCTGCGGAACAGTGCGTGAAGCTGTTGAACGAGGAGGAAGAGCCGATCATCCGCAGCGCCGCGACTTATGTCATTGAGGGCGACATCACGGAAGAGCAGCTTGCGGCGATCAAACACCACTGCATCAATCCGGTGGATTCCCGGGAGACCGGTCTGGAAAAACCGCAGACGCTGGTGCAGGATTTTGCGGAGCCGGATGATGTCGTGATTTTTGACGGATTTTCCGCGATGGAGGAGGCGCCCCTGAGGGAGCTCTACGATTCCCTGGGTCTTGCCATGACGTTCGCGGATTTCCTCCATATCCAGAAGTATTTTGCGGGCGAGGAGCACAGAGATCCGTCGATGACGGAGATCCGTGTGCTGGATACCTACTGGTCGGACCACTGCCGCCACACGACGTTCTCGACGGAGTTGAAGGATGTCAGCTTCGGGGACGGCTATTATCTGGAGCCGATTCGGAAAGCCTATGAGCAGTATCAGGATAATTTCACTGAGATCTATGCGGACCGTCCGGACAAGTTTGTCTGCCTGATGGACCTGGCTCTGATGGCGATGAAAAAATTAAAAAAAGACGGAAAACTACAGGATCAGGAGGAGTCAGACGAGATCAACGCCTGCTCCATCGTGGTGCCTTTGACGGTTGACGGGAAAGAGGAGGAGTGGCTCATCAATTTTAAAAATGAGACTCACAACCATCCGACAGAGATCGAGCCTTTCGGCGGCGCGGCCACCTGCCTGGGCGGCGCAATCCGCGATCCGCTTTCCGGACGTACTTATGTTTACCAGGCGATGCGCGTGACGGGCGCAGCGGATCCGACCATTTCCGTGAAGGAGACTTTGCCGGGCAAGCTTCCGCAGAAGAAGATCGTCCGCTCGGCGGCCGGCGGCTACAGCTCCTACGGCAACCAGATCGGGTTGGCGACAGGCCTGGTAAAGGAGATTTACCATCCCAACTATGTGGCGAAGCGCATGGAGATTGGCGCTGTCCTGGGTGCGGCTCCCCGCCGCGCGGTGCAGCGGCTGACTTCCGACCCCGGCGATGTGATCATTCTTCTCGGCGGGCGCACGGGGCGTGACGGCTGCGGCGGAGCGACGGGTTCTTCCAAGGCGCACACGACGGCGTCCATCGATACCTGCGGCGCGGAGGTGCAGAAGGGCAACCCGCCGACAGAACGCAAGGTGCAGCGTCTGTTCCGCAGGGAGGAAGTTTCCTATATTATAAAAAAATGTAACGATTTCGGCGCAGGCGGCGTCTCCGTGGCCATCGGTGAGCTGGCAGACGGTCTGCGGGTAGATCTTGATAAAGTGCCGAAGAAATATGCCGGCCTGGATGGCACGGAGCTTGCCATCTCCGAATCCCAGGAGCGGATGGCGGTGGTGATCGCGCCGGAAAATGTGGACCAGTTCCTGGCCTATGCCGCGGAGGAGAATCTGGAGGCTGTCCCGGTGGCGGTGGTGACGGAGGAGCCGCGCCTGGTTCTGAACTGGAGAGGAAAGGAGATCGTCAACCTCTCCCGCGCATTCCTGGATACCAACGGCGCACACCAGGAGACATCCATTGCGGTGGATATCCCGGCAAAAGAGGATAATTTCTTTGCAAAGATGGCGTTGGACGCCATAGCGGACGATCTGGAGAAAAACGATATCCGCGCGGCCTGGCTGGATACCTTAAAAGACCTGAATGTCTGCTCCCAGAAAGGGCTGGTGGAAATGTTTGACGGATCTATCGGCGCCGGCAGCGTGTTTATGCCCTATGGCGGAAAGTATCAGCTGACGGAAACGCAGACCATGGCGGCGAAAGTGCCGGTGATGACCGGTAAGTGCGATGCCGTGACGCTGATGAGCTACGGCTTTGATCCGTATCTGTCCACCTGGAGCCCGTATCACGGTGCGGTTTACGCGGTAGTAGAATCTGTAGCGAAGATCGTGGCGGCCGGAGGCGACTATCGCAAGATCCGCTTCAGCTTTCAGGAGTACTTCCGCAGGATGAGCGAGGAACCGTCCCGCTGGAGCCAGCCGTTCGCGGCGCTCCTCGGCGCCTACAGCGCGCAGATGGGATTCGGTCTGCCCTCCATCGGCGGCAAGGATTCCATGTCCGGCAGCTTCAACGAGATCGATGTGCCGCCCACGCTGGTTTCCTTTGCTGTGGATGTGGCGAAAGAACAGGACATCGTGACTCCGGAGTTGAAACGCGCGGGCGACAAGCTGATGCTCTTTACGATTGATAAGGATGAATATGACCTGCCGGATTATGCGCAGGTGAGGAAGATCTATGATGTGGTGTACAGCCTGATGCAGGAGAAAAAGCTTCTCGCGGTATATACCCTGGATTCCAAAGGCCTGGTGGCTGCAGTCAGCAAGATGGCGTTCGGCAACAAGCTGGGTGTGTCTCTTCGCGGATGCATGAAGCCGGAGATGGCATTCGGCCCCGGTTTCGGCAACCTGGTGGCCGAGGTGGCGCCGGAGGATACCGATGCGGTAAAAGAAGCCATGGAGGCCGCAGGGCTTCGGGCGAATGTCTCCGTCGCGGGTTCTGTTCTGGAGGAGCCTGTGTTCCGATACGGGACAGGCACAGCCGGCGGAACCATGAATGGCGCAGATTCTGCTTCCGGTGGAGTGTCAATTCCACTGGATGAGGCGCTCGCCGCCTGGACCGGCACGCTGGAGGGCATTTTCCCGACGAAAGCCAGCCGTGCGGCGGACGAGCTGCCGTTAAAGCTTTACGATACAAAAGAAATCTATGTCTGCAAACATAAAGTGGCGAAGCCGACTGTGTTTATCCCGGTTTTCCCCGGTACGAACTGCGAGTACGATTCCGCAAAAGCCTTTGAGCGGGCGGGAGCGGATGTGATAACAAAGGTGTTTAAGAACCTGACGGCGGCGGATATCCGCGACTCCGTGGACATCTTTGTAAAAGCTATCGATCAGTCGCAGATCATCATGTTCCCCGGCGGATTTTCCGCGGGCGACGAGCCGGAGGGATCCGCGAAATTCTTTGCGACCGCATTCCGCAATGCGAAGATGAAAGAGGCGGTGGAGCGGCTCTTAAATGAGAGGGATGGCCTGGCTCTGGGTATCTGCAACGGATTCCAGGCGCTGATCAAGCTGGGTCTCGTCCCCTACGGGCGGATTCAGGACGGCAGCGCAGATTCCCCGACGCTGACCTACAATACCATCGGACGTCATATCTCCAAGATGGTTTACACAAAAGTCGTGACCAACAAGTCCCCGTGGCTGGCGCAGGCCGAGCTGGGTAAGGTCTATACCAACCCCGCTTCCCACGGCGAGGGTCGGTTTGTCGCCCCGCAGGAGTGGCTGGATCGGCTGCTCGCCAACGGACAGGTGGCAACCCAGTATGTGAATGAAAACGGTATGCCGACCATGGACGAAGAGTGGAACGTCAACGGCTCCTACATGGCTATCGAGGGCATCACCAGCCCGGACGGTCGCGTCCTCGGCAAGATGGCGCACTCAGAACGCCGCGGCGACGGCGTCGCCATCAATATCTACGGCGAGCAGGATATGAAGATCTTCGAGTCCGGGGTGGCGTATTTTGAGTGATTCTGAAGATTGATTTGAACTTTTTATGTTACAGGTCAATTCCTGATCACGCGCCTGTTACATGATTCTTTTTCGGAAGACATACGGACCAACTTGCCAAAAAGAGCAAAACAGTCCGTATGCCGTCAGGGAATGTACGGACCAAATTGCCAAAAAGAGCAAAACAGTCCGTATGCCATCAGGGAATGTACGGACCAAATTGCCAAAAAGAGCAAAACAGTCCGTATGCCATCAGGGAATGTACGGACCAAATCGTCAAAAAGAGCAAAACAGTCCGTATGCCGTCAGGGAATGTACGGACCAAATTGTCAAAAAGAGCAAAACAGTCCGTATGCCATCAGGGAATGTACGGACCAAATCATCAAAAACAGAAATTAGGTACGTACAGGCGGACGAAAACGGCTTTGCCTGCAAGACCGACCGCCCGGCTTCTCTTTGCAGGTGATTAGTCAGTTCCTCCGCCTCGTGAAAAGTAACGAAAATGCATCGGAATGCGTTGAAAATTGTCTGAAAATATTGGCTGTGATGTAAATTTGCGCCAGTATTTATCATAGAAGAAAGCAGGGTGTTATATGGACATGACAGAAGTTGCCAGAATGATTTTGGGTCTGAAGGCAGATGGGTGGGATGAGAAAAAATAAATGATTTTATGCTGTTTATTGAAACAGGAGAGGAGCGGTATAAACCCAAAGAGAAAAACACGGAGAAATGATTCAAAAATAACACAAAAATTAAAACCTTATAAATGAGAAAAGCGGCTGATATGAGCCGCTTTTCTTTTTCCTAACCCGGATAATCCGGAATAGAAATTTTGCCATTTTGCGCAAAAATCCTTTGTAAGCGCCTAAGAAGTGATCAACAGATCACTTCCACCTCATACTCTGTCTGCCCCTCCGCAAACGGAATCAGGGTCTCTCCGCCTTTCTTCTGATTCACCACATGAATATGGTAAACCGCGCCGCGGTATACGCGGGTGGCGGTGTACTCCTCCATCCAATCCGGCAGGCAGGGGTGGATCCGCAGCCCGTCATAATCGGGGCGTATGCCCAGAATATACTGGCTTACATCCACGAAACTCCATGCGGCGGTTCCGGTGAGCCAGGAATTCTTTGCTTCGCCGGGGATTTCAGCGTCCCGGCCGGCTACCATCTGGCTGTAAACGTAAGGTTCTGTCTTGTGAATTTCAGAAAATTCTTCCGTCCAGGCCGGGCAGACGCGGCGGTAGATGTCAAAGGCCCGCTCTCCGTTGCCCCGGATGGCCTCCGCGATGCTGACCCACGGGTTATTGTGGCAGAATGCGGCGCCGTTTTCCTTATATCCGGGCGGATAGCTGGAAATTTCGCCGAGCTCCTTGTAATACTTTGTATATCGGGGCCACAGGATTTCCGTCCCGTAATCAAAGGTCAGATACTGATTGACGGAATCCAAAGCCTGGTCACAGAGCCCTTCTTCTTTTCCAATCTCAGCCATGGCGCAGAACCCCTGAGGTTCGATGTAAATCTTTCCCTCTTTGCAGTCTTTGCTGCCGACTTTGTTCCCGGCGGCGTCATAAGCGCGGAGATACCAGTCCCCGTCCCATCCGCAGGTAATGACAGCCTGCTCCATATGCGAGACGGCATCTTCGGCTCGGGCGGCTTCCTCCGGGTTGCCGAAGCGGCTGCACAGCTGTGCGTACTCGCGGCCGTAGAGGACAAACAAGCCTGCGATAAAGACAGATTCCGCGTTTGACTTGTCGGCGTCCTTTGGGGACAGGCATTGGAAGCTTTCTCCGGGTTCCTCGGAAAAACAATTGAGGTTCAGGCAGTCATTCCAGTCGGCGTGTCCGATCAGCGGCAGGCCGTGCGGGCCGATGTGATTGAGCGTATAATCAAAACTGCGGCGCAGATGTTCCATCAGCGGAACCTCGCTGCCGGGTACATGGTCGAACGGGACTGGTTCTTCCAGAATCTTTGCATCGCCGGTCTCCTTGATATAAGCTGCGACAGCGGCGATCAGCCAGAGCGGATCGTCGTTGAAGCCGGAGCCGATGGCGTCATTGCCCTGCTTGGTCAGCGGCTGGTACTGATGATACGCGCCGCCGTCCGCAAACTGGACTGCCGCGATATCCAGAATCCGCTCTCTGGCTCGTTCAGGTATCATATGTACGAAGCCGAGGAGATCCTGGCAGGAATCCCGAAATCCCATGCCACGGCCGGTTCCGGTTTCGTAGTAACTGGCACTGCGGCTCATGTTGAAGGTAACCATGCACTGATACTGATTCCAGATGTTGACCATCCGATCCAGGCGCGGCTCTGAGGACTGAAGGGTGAACCGCCCGAGCAGAGAATTCCAGTATGCGGCAAGCTCATCCAGTACCTGAGCAACGTCTGTTTTGGTGCGGTATTTTTCCATCAGCCGATGGGCGTCGTCTTTGCGGATCACATCGGGTGTGGTAAACTTCTGATCGCGGGGACTCTCTGCATAGCCGAGTACCAGAACAAGCGAGACATCCTCGCCGGGGGCCAGGCGCAGATCTTTCCTGTGGCAGGCGATCGGGTACCAGCCTCTTGCGACGGACTGCCGGTTCGCGGCTTCGGATACACAATCCGGGTTTTCCCATCCGCCGAAGCGTCCGGTGAAGGATTCCCGGTCTGTGTCATAACCGTCTGCAGCGGGCGTCATCCCGTAGAACGCGTAATGATCGCGGCGTTCACGGTATTCTGTCTTATGGTATAAAACGGAAGAACCGTCTCGGTCAGCTTCGATTTCTACTTCGCCCGTGCTTAAGTTGCGCTGGTAATTCTGAGAATCGTCAACAGCGTCCCAGAGACACCATTCCACGGCGGCGTAGCAGGAAACTTCCTTTTCTTCGCTGCCGTCGTTTTTCAGAGTGAGAAGGTGCAGCTCACAGGATTCGCCCAGCGGCACGGTAATGGTAACGGAGGCTGAGAGATTGTTTTTTGCGGACTCAAAAATCGTGTATCCCATGCCGTGACGGCAGTCGTAGAAATCGAGTTCGGTCTTGCAGGGCAGATAGCAGGGGCTCCAGGCCGGCTGACCTTTTTCCCTGATATAGAAAAAACGTCCGCCCACATCTCCCGCCGGATTGTTGTAACGAAAGCGCAGAAGCCGGCGGAGCCGCGCGTCCCGGTAGAAACAGTATCCTCCTCCGGTATTGGAAACCAGTCCGAAAAAGTCTTCCGAACCGATGTAATTGATCCAGGGAAGAGGGGTGGCGGGGGTAGTAACCACGAATTCCTTTGCCTGGTCGTTGAAATATCCATATCTCATAGACAAA
>Ga0192240_10646_pt1 | contig 12759 bp, 7 predicted proteins | sample Koala_Koa27_H3_FD_131237 | JGI IMG/M metagenome (GOLD analysis project Ga0192240, IMG submission 131237) | Enriched cells from koala feces incubated with labeled cellulose particles, San Francisco Zoo, California, United States - Koala_Koa2-7_H3 ...
ATTAATGCTGTTATTGGCATGCCTTTTTGTGGGCATAAGCCTAGTAACTGCTCAGACTCAGAAAGTCACAGGCGTTGTGATTTCTGAAGAAGATGGGCAACCAGTTGTTGGAGCCTCTGTGTTGGTAAAAGGTACTACTCAAGGTACAATCACAGACATCGATGGTAATTTTAATTTGGCGAACGTACCAAGTTCTGCAAAGACTTTGCAGATTTCGTATATTGGTATGCAAACACAAGAAGTCGTAATCAAACCTACTTTGAAAGTTTTGTTAAAGTCTGATTCTCAGAATCTTGAAGAGGTAGTGGTAACAGCTATGGGTATTAAGCGATCTGAAAAATCTTTAGGTTATGCAGTATCCAGTGTAAAAGGAGATGAGATAACTAAAGCGCGTGAAAGTAATGTGCTTAATTCATTGTCCGGTAAGATTGCAGGTTTGCAAATTGCACAGTCGTCTGGAACGGTAGGTGGTAGTTCAAGTATACAGATTCGTGGTGCTTCCTCTATTGGCACAGTTTCTTCCCCTTTATTTATTATTGACGGACTTCCTATTGACAATGGTTCTTACAATCCTGACAGAACCAATGGTATAGTCGATGTAGGTAACCGTGCAGGAGATATCAACTCTGACGATATTGAATCTATTAACGTATTGAAGGGGGCAGCTGCAACTGCATTGTATGGAGCGCGTGCAAAAGACGGTGCAATTGTTATTACTACTAAGAAAGGGAAGAAGAATTCACCGGTATTTGTTACGGTAAACTCTTCAACACGATTTGAGAATGTACTTAAATTGCCTGATTTCCAGAATGAGTATGCACAAGGTAGCTACGGAGTATATAATGTAAAAATGCTGAATGGATGGGGACCGAAGATTTCATCGGTACAAGATCAGCAATTTACAGATTATAAAGGAGATAAAGTGACCTTGAAAGCAAATCCTGATAATGTGAAGGATTTCTATGAAACCGGAATGAGCTATATTAATAATGTGTCAGTAGCCGGAGGTGGTGAAAAGGCTGATTTCCGTTTGAGCTTTACTTCTACTAATCAGACCGGTGTTGTGCCAGGTTCTGACTATAACAAATATGCATTCTCTGTGAATGCAGGTATGAACTTTACTAGCAACTTCACAGGACGCATCTCTGCCCAATATATACGTTCAGATTCTGAAGGTCGTCCGGCACAGGGGGCAAATGATAGCAACTTGCTGATTCCTTTAATCAATGGATTGCCAAGAACGATTGATATTCATGATATTAAGCAGAACTGGATTGATGAAAATGGCAAACAGGTTACGTTGGATCCGGAAGGCAAAAGTAATAATCCGTACTGGATTATTAATAAGAATAAATTTACCAATAATCTGGATCGTATGATCGGTAATATCACATTGACTTATAAGCCGATTGAAGGATTGACTATCACTAACAATGCCGGAACTGACTTCTATACAGAAGGAAGACGTAAACTTTACGCAAAGGGTACTGTAGGAGCCTTAAATGGTAAGTTTCAGACTTGGAATTTGTATAAAAGAATTATAAATAATGACTTAATGGTTTCCTATGAGAAGACTTTTGCCAATGATTATCATTTTAAGGCGATGGTAGGTCATAATCTCTATCAGGAAGAATGGAAGAATGAAAATGTACAAGCTCAGAACCTGGTAGTTGACGGATTGTATACATATACTAATGCGAAATCTACTACTCCGGTGAATTATTATGAAAAGAAACGTCTTGTCGGTTTATACGGAGATATTAGCTTGGGATACAAAGATATGCTTTTTATTAATGTAACAGGACGTAATGACTGGTCGTCTACTCTGCCTATTAATAACCGTTCTTATTTCTATCCATCTATCAGCGGTAGCTTTATTTTCACAGAATTGATGGAGAATAAAGACATCCTGAATTACGGTAAGATTCGTTTAAGTTATGCGAATGTGGGTAGTGACGAAGATCCGTACAATTTGGCATTTAAATATACTCCAGCTAGTACTTACTTTTTGCAATATCTGGGTAATGTCAATACTTTCCCACACATGGGACTGGTTGGTTTTACCGGGCCTCGTGTTCTGCCGAATGAAAACTTGAAACCTCAGAACCAAAGTTCATTCGAAGTCGGAGCTGATTTACGTTTTTTTGGTGGAAAGATTCGTTTGGATATGACTTATTATAGCAATATCACAAAGAATCAGATTGTAAGTATTGATGTCCCGTTATCAACAGGTTACTTTGCTAATAATATCAATGCCGGAAAGATTGCCAATAAGGGTGTCGAAGTAACTTTGGGCTTGACTCCTGTAGAAACACGTAACTTTAAATGGGACTTGGATGCAACGTTTGCTTCTAATAAGCAGACTGTAGAAGAGTTGGCTGAAGGACTTGATGAATATACATTGACTAGCGGATTGAGTGGTTTGCAGATTAAGGCTGCCAAAGGTGATTCGTTCGGTTTGTACGGTACTGCCTGGAAGCGTGATGATCAAGGTAATTATGTAATTAACTCTAAGACAGGTTTGAGAGAAACAGTCAATAACGTACGTTTGGGAGACGTTTATCCTGACTTTACAATGGGTATCAACAATACACTTACTTATAAAGGGCTGACTTTTAGTTTCTTGATTGATATCCGTCATGGAGGTTCCTTATATTCGGAAACAGTAGCTAATTTGAGAAGCAGTGGTTTGGCTGCAGAAACAGTGGCTCACCGTGAAGATGCCTCTTTTATTGAACCGGGTGTTATTCTTCAGGATGACGGAACTTACAGACCTAATGATGTTCCGGTGAAGAGTATGCAGGACTACTGGCAGCATGTGGCGAACTCCAGTAATAATGAAGGAAATATCTATAATGCATCATTTGTGAAACTTAGAGAAGTGCAATTGTCCTATAGTTTTCCGCGTAAATGGTTTAAGAGTTTCTTTGTTAAATCATTGGATTTAGGCTTCGAGGCACGTAACTTATGGATCATCAAAGATCATGTGCCGCATATTGATCCGGAAGCTAACTTCTTCGGTCCTTCTCAGATCGGAGGCGGTGTAGAGTTTAACAGTATCCCTTCTACCAGAAGTTTCGGATTTAATCTCAGACTAACATTGTAAGAATTAAACGAACATGATTATGAAAAAGAAAATATTAGCATATGCATTGAGCGCTTTGACATGTGGGTTATTTACTTCATGCAGCGACTGGCTTGATATCAACCATGACCCCAATACTGCCGAGAAAGTTGATCCCGGATATTTGTTTAACTATGTAGCCGTAAACTGGGCCGGAACACGTACCGGTGGTGACTTCTATATTCCGTTATCAATGAGTTCACAGTGTCAGGTTGATGGTGGACTTGATTATGGTGGCTGGGATGAATCGGTATATACCATTTCCCCTTATAGTACAGGAAATACGTGGAAACATTACTACTCTGTCGGTGGTAATAACTTGATGCTGGCTATTAAAAATGCGGAAGAAGCAGATCCGGTGAATCACAATGCTATTGCACAGTGTAAGATTCTGTTGGCTGAACATATGTATGAAGCGACGATGCTATGGGGGATATCCCTTTCACTGAATCTTGGAACGGAACAATTAAGTATCCGAAATTTGATTCTCAGGAAAGTGTATTGAATGGGGTGTTGTCATTGCTTGATGAAGCACTGCAGATCATGGATTTGAATGATGCCAATGCGATTGATGAATACGATATCTATTATAAAGGTGATATGAATAAATGGATGACTTTGGCCAAATCTTTAAAGTTCAGAACACTGATGGTTATGGTGGACAAAGATCCTTCTAAAGCTACTGCCATTGGTACGTTGTTACAGGCTGGAGGCATGGTATCATCAGCATCAGATAATTTGGTGTTCCCTTATTCTGCAGAACCGGGTAACCAGAATCCTAAGTATGAACTTATAGAATTGGTTGGCGGTACACAGATATTGTTTTTTGCCAGCAACTATATGCTGAAGCCGATGCAGGAACGTAATGACCCCCGTATTCCTTGTTATTTTGAACCGGGTGCCGACGGTGTATATAGAGGCTTAGGTAACCGTGAACCTGCTGTTACTGATGACAAAGATAATATGTTATCATCTGTTGTGAGCAGTTATCTTTTCAGAAAAGATGCACCGGAGTTAATATACTCTTGCCAGGAGCAGTTGCTTCTGGAAGCGGAAGCTTATGCGCGCGGTTTGGGAGTTGCTCAGAATTTGTCGAAGGCTAATGAATTGTATAAGAAAGGCATTCGGGAAGCATGTGCATTTTATGGAGTAGCGGAAGCGGATATTGATACATATGTTACAGGTTTGCCGGAATTGACAGCGCTGACTCAGGAGAAAGCACTGTATGAGATTCATATGCAGCAGTGGATTGATTTAATGGATCGTCCGTTTGAGGAGTTTGTACAGTGGAGACGTTCTGGTACTGCTGGAAATGAAGTCCCGACCTTACAAGTGCCGGAAGATGCAACTTCAAAAGAACTGATCAGAAGATGGGAGTATAGCCCGGAAGAGATGACTGCTAATATCAATGCACCGAAAGAATCTCCGAAGATTTGGGAAAAGTTATGGTTTGATTTATAATTGAATTACTATAAATGGTTACGAAAAAGAGGACAATACAACATTGTCCTCTTTTTTTTTGTTATATTTGCGACCATATTTAGATTTATATAGTAGAAGTTAAAGAATGAAAGAATTTATAATATCCGAAGCCAAAGTAGAAACCGCAGTACTTGTCGGACTCATTACCCAGATGCAGGATGAGCGGAAAACGAACGAGTATCTGGATGAATTGGCTTTCCTTGCTGAGACGGCTGGGGCGGAGGTAGTGAAACGATTTACACAGAAATTGCCGACTGCCAATTCGGTTACTTATGTCGGAAAAGGAAAACTGGAAGAGATCAGACAATATATACGGACAGAAGAGGAAGAAGAACGTGAAGTGGGAATGGTTATCTTTGATGATGAACTTTCCGCGAAACAAATACGTAACATTGAAGCCGAACTGAAAGTAAAGATACTAGACCGTACTTCATTGATCCTCGATATATTTGCGATGCGTGCACAGACTGCCAATGCGAAAACGCAGGTAGAACTGGCTCAGTACAAATACATGTTACCACGTTTGCAACGACTTTGGACCCACTTGGAACGTCAGGGTGGTGGCTCCGGTAGCGGAAGCGGTAAAGGAGGTTCTGTGGGACTTCGCGGGCCGGGTGAAACGCAGCTCGAAATGGACCGTCGTATCATCCTCAACCGTATGTCACTGTTGAAAGAGCGTCTGGCGGAAATAGACAAACAGAAAGCCACTCAGCGCAAGAACCGCGGACGCATGATCCGTGTCGCATTGGTCGGCTATACAAACGTTGGAAAATCGACCATCATGAACTTGCTGTCAAAGAGCGAAGTGTTTGCCGAAAACAAGCTGTTCGCTACGCTCGATACAACGGTACGCAAAGTGATTATCGATAACCTGCCGTTTCTTCTGTCGGACACAGTCGGATTTATCCGTAAGTTGCCCACTGACCTGGTGGACTCATTCAAATCGACTTTGGATGAGGTGCGTGAAGCCGATTTACTGGTGCATGTAGTAGATATTTCTCACCCCGGATTTGAAGAACAGATCGAAGTGGTGAACAGGACACTTGCCGACATTGGCGGCGGTGGCAAACCCATGATACTTATATTTAATAAAATAGACGCCTACACCTACGTGGAGAAGGCGCCGGACGACCTTACCCCCCGAACAAAGGAAAACTTAACACTCGAAGAACTGATGAAGACGTGGATGGCAAAGATGGAGGATAACTGCCTCTTTATTTCCGCCCGCGAACGAATCAATATAGACGAACTGAAAGATGTAGTTTATCAGCGAGTGAAAGAATTGCATGTTCAAAAGTACCCCTATAACGATTTTCTTTATCAGACTTACGAAGAGGAAGAATAATAATCAATGTACCGCTTACTGATTGGGGGAGGCGGTACATATCTATTTTTATCTATATGAAAGACTATCGTAAATTGACTGAGGACGAAGTGCTTCAGTTGAAGAGCCAGTCGTGTCTGGCTGATGATTGGGGAAATGTTTTGGTTGCCGAGGGGTTTAACTGTGAGTATGTTCACCATACCCGCTTTTCGGGTGAAGTGAAGTTGGGTGTATTTGATGCCGAATTTACACTGCCCGGAGGAATCAGAAAACATTCGGGACTCCGTCATGTAACTCTGCACAATGTGGTAGTGGGGGATAACTGCTGCATTGAAAACATTCAAAACTACATTGCTAATTATGAAATCGGAAATGATACCTTCATTGAAAATGTGGATATCATTTTGGTAGACGGGCTAAGCACCTTTGGTAATGGGGTGGAAGCGACAGTCCTCAATGAAACGGGCGGACGTGAAGTGCTGATCAATGATAAATTGTCGGCACACCAGGCATACATACTTGCATTGTATCGTCACCGTCCAGAACTGATTAATCGCATGAAGGCGATTGCCGATTATTATTCCAACAAGCATGCTTCTGCGGTAGGTAGTATAGGTGATCATGTGATGATTCTGAACACAGGGTCTATCAAGAATGTACGGATCGGTGATTATTGCCATATCTGCGGTACTTGCCGTTTGACAAACGGTAGCGTCAACAGTAATGTGACAGCGCCTGTACATATCGGACATGGAGTGATATGTGATGATTTCATAATCTCTTCCGGCTCCGAAGTAGATGACGGAACGATGCTGACCCGTTGTTTTGTCGGTCAGTCTTGCAAACTGGGACATAACTATTCAGCCTCCGATTCCTTGTTTTTCAGTAACTGCCAGGGAGAGAACGGGGAGGCATGCGCCATCTTTGCGGGACCTTTCACGGTGACTCACCACAAATCGACTTTATTGATTGCCGGTATGTTCTCGTTTATGAATGCGGGATCGGGATCGAATCAGAGCAACCATATGTATAAATTGGGACCTATCCATCAGGGAACCATGGAAAGAGGGGCCAAAACGACCTCCGACTCCTATATCTTATGGCCGGCACGTGTCGGAGCCTTTTCTCTGGTAATGGGACGTCACGTTAATCATGCCGATACCTCCAATCTTCCTTTCTCTTATCTGATCGAGCAACGGAACACGACTTATCTGGTTCCGGGAGTGAATCTGAGAAGTGTGGGTACCATTCGCGATGCTCAGAAGTGGCCGAAACGTGACAAGCGGAAAGACCCGAACCGATTGGATTATATCAATTATAATCTTCTGAGTCCATACACCATTCAGAAAATGTTCAAGGGACGTTCTATTCTGAAAGAGCTTAAGCGGGTATCCGGCGAAACATCTGAAATCTATTCCTATCAGAGCGCAAAGATCAAGAACTCCTCTTTAAATAATGGTATCCGTTTTTATGAGATCGCTATTCATAAGTTTTTGGGTAACTCCATCATAAAACGCCTGGAAGGCATTAATTTCCAGAGCAACGAAGAAATACGCCAGCGTCTGAAACCGGACACGGAAATCGGAACCGGCGAATGGGTGGATATGTCCGGACTGATCGCTCCTAAGAGTGAAATAGACCGTCTGCTCGATGGCATCGAAAATGGTTCTGTCAACCGGTTAAAGTCCATCAACGCCAGCTTTGCGGAAATGCATGAGAATTATTATACGTATGAATGGACCTGGGCTTACAACAAGATTCAGGAGTTTTACGGCTTGAATCCGGACGAAATAACGGCACAGGACATAATCCGTATCGTAAAAGCGTGGAAAGAGGCGGTAGTCGGTCTTGATAAAATGGTATATGATGATGCCCGTAAAGAGTTCTCGCTGTCTTCGATGACAGGATTCGGAGCCGATGGTTCTCACGATGAAATGAAGCAGGACTTCGAACAAGTACGTGGTGATTTTGAAAGTAACACGTTTGTGACGGCTGTCTTGAAGCATATTGAGGACAAAACTGCGCTTGGCAATGAATTGATCAAAAGAATCGGGTCCATTCAAGAGTAAAATCTAAAGTCGGCTTATTGGTTAGTCGCCTCATTAACAGTAGTTATTGTGATCTAAAGTTCTCAGACCATTCTCATCTCGATGAGAAAAAATTCTCACCACAATGAGAAAATTTTCTCATCGCAGTGAGAAAAAATACTCATAGGCATGAGAAAAAGTTCTCACTGCAATGAGAATAAATTCTTGTTGCGGTGGGCATAGTTCCTTTCTGCGTTATTCATTCTTAATTCTTCATTCTTCCGTTATCATTCTTTATTTTTAATTACTACCTTTGCCTCACTAACTAACATTACGTAATAAAATAAGAAATTATGGCAACACCTCCGTTTAAGTATCAGCCCATGTTTGAAAAGGGAAAAGATACCACTGAGTATTATCTGCTTACAAAAGACTATGTATCGGTAAGCGAGTTTGAAGGAAATCCTATCCTGAAAATTGAGAAAGAAGGCTTGACTGCGATGGCAAATGCAGCTTTTCGTGATGTGTCATTCATGCTTCGCCGTTCGCACAATGAACAGGTTGCTAAGATTCTGAGTGATCCGGAAGCCAGCGAGAACGATAAGTACGTAGCACTGACTTTCCTGCGTAATGCGGAAGTGGCTGCCAAAGGTGTACTTCCATTCTGTCAGGATACCGGTACTGCTATTATCCACGGTGAAAAGGGACAGCAAGTGTGGACCGGCTATACCGACGAGGAAGCTCTGTCACTGGGTGTTTACAAAACATATACCGAAGAAAACCTGCGTTACTCTCAGAATGCGCCTCTGAATATGTATGATGAGGTAAATACAAAATGTAACCTGCCTGCACAGATTGACATCGAAGCTACCGAAGGCATGGAATACGAATTCCTCTGCGTAACGAAAGGTGGTGGTTCTGCCAACAAAACATATCTGTATCAGGAAACAAAAGCAATTTTGAACCCTGGTACACTGGTTCCGTTCCTGGTGGAAAAAATGAAGACTCTGGGAACTGCCGCTTGTCCTCCTTATCATATCGCTTTTGTGATCGGCGGTACTTCTGCTGAGAAGAACCTGCTGACAGTGAAACTGGCTTCTACTCACTTCTACGATAATCTGCCGACTACGGGAAATGAATTTGGCCGTGCTTTCCGTGATATCGAACTGGAAAAACAAGTACTGGAAGAAGCTCACAAGATAGGTCTGGGTGCACAATTCGGCGGTAAATATCTGGCACATGATGTTCGTATCATTCGTCTGCCTCGTCACGGTGCTTCTTGTCCGGTAGGTCTGGGCGTATCTTGTTCTGCCGACCGTAACATCAAATGTAAAATCAATAAAGATGGTATCTGGATTGAGAAACTGGATTCAAATCCGGGTAGCCTGATTCCGGCAGAATTGCGTCAGGCCGGTGAAGGTGATGTAGTGAAGATTGATCTGAACCGTCCGATGGCTGAGATTCTGAAAGAACTGACCAAATATCCTGTATCTACTCGTCTGACACTGAACGGTACTATCATCGTTGGCCGTGACATCGCTCACGCTAAACTGAAAGAACGCTTGGATCGTGGAGAAGATTTGCCTCAGTATATCAAGGATCATCCTATTTACTATGCTGGTCCGGCCAAGACTCCGGCTGGTATGGCTTGCGGTTCAATGGGCCCGACAACTGCCGGACGTATGGACTCGTATGTTGAGCTGTTCCAGAGCCACGGTGGCAGCATGGTTATGTTGGCGAAAGGTAACCGTAGCCAGCAGGTTACAGATGCTTGTCAGAAATATGGCGGCTTCTATCTGGGTTCTATCGGCGGACCGGCTGCAATCCTTGCTCAGAACAACATCAAGAGCATTGAGTGCGTAGAATATCCGGAACTGGGCATGGAAGCAATCTGGAAAATTGAAGTGGAAGATTTCCCGGCATTTATTTTGGTAGATGACAAAGGAAATGACTTCTTCAAACAGATAAAACCACGTTGTGCCAAATAACAAGTAATAAGTAACAAGTAATAAGTAATGGCAAGTTATTCTTGCGGTTGATTACATAAACATTCATTTGGGATACCTGTCAGTTTTCGTATGGGTATCCCTTTTTTTATAAACTTGCTTATCTAATAATTAAAACACCATGAAACCACTAGTGATGAATTTATCCAATCAAAAGAACCAGCATATTGTTTGGCTGGATGTCGTTCGTTTTATTGCGATGTTTACAGTTGTCTGCTGTCATTGCACCGATCCGTTTAATTTTTATCCCGGCACGGCTCCGAATATCGGAGAAATAAAACTTTGGGGGGCTATTTACGGATCTGTACTGCGTCCGTGCGTGCCTCTGTTTGTGATGATTACCGGTGCATTGCTTCTGCCTGTAAGAGGTGATGCTTCTACTTTTTACAAGAAACGTATTCCCCGCGTCTTTTATCCGTTCCTGATATGGTCGGTGCTCTATAATCTGTTCCCTTGGATTACAGGCCTGTTGGGACTGAATCCTCAGATTATTCTTGATTTCTTCCCGTATGCGGGAGAGGAAGTGATGCAGCAATCATTCTCTGTATCTTTGGAATATATTTTGATGATTCCGTTCAACTTCTCCATTTTAGCCGTGCATATGTGGTATATTTATCTGCTTATCGGGCTGTATCTGTATTTGCCGGTTTTCTCAGCTTGGGTAGAGAAGGCTTCGGAACGTGCCAAACTGATGTTTCTGCTGGCTTGGGGGGTAACTTTGCTGCTTCCTTATTATTATCAGTTTGTTTCTAATTATTTATGGGGAACCTGTTCATGGAACTCTTTTGGAATGCTGTATGCTTTTGCCGGTTTCAATGGCTATCTGTTGTTGGGGCATTATCTGAAAAATCTGGAATGGAGCTTGAAGAAAACGTTGGCGATTGGCATTCCGATGTTTGCAGTCGGTTATGCGGTGACATTCTTAGGTTTCAGGCATATAACCGCATTGCCGGAATATACGGATGAGATGCTGGAACTCTTCTTTACCTATTGTTCTCTTAATGTTGTAATGATGACGATACCTGTGTTTATGTTGGCAAAGAAAGTAAAAGTGAACTCGGAAAGGATGAAAAAGGCATTGGCGAATCTCACTGTTTGCGGATTCGGTATTTATATGATACATTATTTCTTTACAGGGCCGTCGGTCGTGCTGATGAGAGCTATTAATATGCCGATTGGTTTGCAGATACCTGTAGCCGCTATTCTTGCTTTCGCCGTTTCATGGGGATTGGTATGGCTGATCTATCGTGCAGGAAAGGTTGCTAAATATATAGTAGGATAGTCATAGAAAATAGAAATAGATGAGAGGTTATCAAAAGTCAATAGTAACTAAACTCCTTCAGGAAGGAGGAGAGTTTAGTTGCTATTGACTTTTGACATCCCCTCTTATCGCATCCTCCGGTATTATTTCCTATTTAATTCCTTCTTCCATTTCTCATATTTTGCCAGTACTTTGCTGCCGTCTTTATTGTACCAGCTATATCCGTTCCGGCGTTCATGTCCGATTTCTGAGATATCGTATTTTTTAATTCCGTCGCGGTCGGAGAAGAAAGGACGATTGGTGTCCAGTTCATAAAAACGTGCCCATAGTACGGGACAATCTTCGCAAGGGATCATCTGGTAATCTCTTTTTCCGTCACTGTTGGTGAAGTATTCTTTTTGTATTCCTTTTATTTCGGACTTCTTGAACCATTTGACGGCTGATTCTATCGATTCAATTACTTTTTCCGATGGATGGGGGAGAGACATGAGCAAAAGCACGATATTGTCAGATTCTTGTCCGCTCAATGAAGGCAACTCATATGCACGTGCCTTGCAGGGCTCCAGTGTGATGCGGTCATGCTGCGCGCACCATACTGTCAGTTCCCCGTTTTGGCGAACCTGTGTCCGGAGGATACATTCTATTCCTTTGTCAAAGGCTTTACGTGCTTGCTGGCAGGTTTCATCGGGGATGAAAGTATAAGGGGACTGCTTTTCGTAGATTTCCCGTAACTGCTGCATGACTCTGACCATTGCGTTATCATTGTAGGTGATTTGGATATAGTATCCTGTAGGACGCGGATAAAACTGAGGCCATCCGCCATTGTCATATTGTGCTTTGAGCAGATATTGGATACCTTTCAGTACTCCTTCTTTGTATTTCTCTTTTTGTGTAGCTTGATAAAGACGGGCCAGATATTGAATTTCGGTTGTCGTGGCGTTGTTGTCAATGGTACTTTGGTTGACGTCTCCTTTCGCATTCCATGCTTTGGTGTATTCCTGCTCTGTCAGTTCTGCCGGCATGTAAATGTTTTTGGGCCAGCCTCCCGTGACTTGCTGATACAATAATACATTGTCTCCGATGCGTTGTGCTTCTTCTGTCCGGAAAAAGGCATCATTGAACTTGGGAGCGAGGTGTACCCATTCTTTGTAATTCTGTTGTTTCCTGTAATCTGTTGTTTGGGCTGAAACTCCGGTCTGAATGAAAAGTAACAGAAAGAAAAAGGCTGTTTGTCTCATGACTTCTATTGTTAAGTGAATGTTATGGTGTGTGCAAATAGCAGAAGAGGCAACTTAGGCTTTAATGCCGGAGTTACTGTCGGTTTTAATATCTTCGACGGCAACCGCCGCCGTGAAAAGCGCAACGCAACCCTTGCCTTCAAGAATCGTCGTTTGGAACGACAGGAACTGGAGTTAGCCCTTCGTTCCGATCTCAGCAACTTGTGGCAAGCATACCGTAATAATCTTCAGCTGCTGAATCTGGAACGGCAGAATCTTGTGACTGCCAAAGACAATCATGATATCGCCATGGACCGT
>Ga0192240_10648_pt1 | contig 12714 bp, 9 predicted proteins | sample Koala_Koa27_H3_FD_131237 | JGI IMG/M metagenome (GOLD analysis project Ga0192240, IMG submission 131237) | Enriched cells from koala feces incubated with labeled cellulose particles, San Francisco Zoo, California, United States - Koala_Koa2-7_H3 ...
TACTGGAGGAGTTCCCATCTGCGTCTGCAGTGACTTTATATACGGGGGAATTACCGGCGGAGGCTTCGTCTGCGCTTGACCTGGCGGTGTTAAGTCCCGGCGTCCCCACGGATCTTCCTCTGGTGTGTTCTTTTCGGGAACAGGGGATTCCCGTCTGGGGTGAGGTGGAGCTGGCGTACCGGTGTTCCAAAGGATTTGTCCTGGCGGTTACCGGCACTAACGGAAAGACGACCACGACATCCCTTCTGGGAGAAATTATGAAGAACTACTTTGAAAGTGTGAAAGTGGTCGGGAATATCGGTATTCCCTATACCAGCGTGGTGGATGATATGACAGATGAGACTGTCACGGTGGCGGAGATCAGCAGCTTCCAGCTGGAGACAGTGGATTCGTTCTGTCCGCGGGTTTCAGCGGTGTTAAACATCACGCCGGATCATTTGAACCGTCATCACACGATGGAGAATTATATTGCCGCGAAACTGGCCATTGCGAAAAACCAGACAGAAGATCAGGTCTGTGTGTTAAATTACGAGGATGAAATTCTGCGGGAGAGAGCGGATGAGATCCGCGCCCGCATTGTGTACTTCAGCAGTCTGCGAAGGCTGGACGAAGGGTTATATCTGGAAGGCAGCCGGATTATCTGTGCTTTAAACGGGACGGAAGAGACGGTCATTTCGACAGATGACTTAAATATCCTCGGCAGACATAATTATGAGAATGTGATGGCTGCCGTGGCGATGGCAGTCAGCGTCGGCGTGCCCATGGAGAATATCCGGGACACCCTTACGGACTTTCGGGCAGTGGAGCATCGGATTGAATATGTGACGGAAAAACGCGGTGTGCGTTTTTATAACGATTCCAAAGGAACCAACCCGGATGCTGCGATCAAGGGAATTCAGGCTATGGATCGCCCCACCTGTCTGATCGGCGGCGGTTATGACAAGGATTCCACTTATAAAGAGTGGATTGAAAGCTTTGACGGCAAGGTAAAACTCCTGGTTCTCATCGGACAGACCAGAGAAAAAATTGCCGCAGAAGCGAAGAACTGCGGATTTACGGATTATGTGTTTGCGGACAGCCTGCAGGAGGCGGTTGACCTCTGTTATGAGAAAGCAAAGACCGGCGATGCGGTTTTACTTTCTCCGGCCTGTGCAAGCTGGGGCATGTTTCCGAATTATGAAGTCAGAGGAAAAATGTTTAAAGAAATGGTTCATGCACTGGAAGAGTGATCGATGAAGAGTCGTAACTGTGAAAGTACGAAACAGTTACGATGATTCTTCAGGAAAGAGGAAATGACTGATGTGTATGCCTGAGAGGAGTAGCTGTTGATGAGCGGTCGCCGCAAGAAAGAGAAACAAAAAAAATTTTTTGATTACAGTCTGTTGTTTCTGATCATCTTTCTGCTTGGCTTCGGGCTGGTGATGCTTTACAGCGTCAGCGCTTATGAGGCACAGAGCGAATTTGGCGACGCGACGTATTATCTCCGTCATCAGGTGAGAAATATTCTCATCGGTCTGGTGTGTATGGCGGGTATGTCGGCAATTCCGTATCTTTTCTGGAAAAAGCTGTGGGTCAGCCGCGGCGTCTATGTATTATCCCTTCTTCTTTGCATCGCGGTTATTGCAGTGGGAAACGATGCCAACGGCTCCCAGAGATGGCTGGAAATCGGGCCGATTTCGTTTCAGCCTTCAGAGATCGCAAAGGTAGCTGTGATCATTTATCTGGCAGCTGTCTTAAGCAGGATGCCGAAGCAGATTAAGGATTTCAAAACAATTTTAAAAATACTTCTGCGCGTAGCGCCGATTATCGCGGTCATCGCGGTCAGCAACCTGAGTACGGCGATCATAGTCGCCGGCATCTGCGTTCTGATGATGTTTGTGGCAAGCCCGAAATATTCCCATTTCCTTGTGCTGGCGATTCTGGTGGTGGCGATGGGAGCAATCTTTATTCTGACACAGTCCTACCGGAGCGACCGTATCATGGCATGGCTGCATCCGGAGGATTATCCGGATCAGGCGTATCAGACTCTGCAGGGGCTTTACGCAATCGGTTCCGGCGGGCTGTTCGGGAAAGGGCTGGGCGCCAGTATTCAGAAGCTGGGTTACGTCCCGGAGGCGCAGAATGATTTTATTTTTTCCATTATCTGTGAGGAACTCGGGCTTTTCGGCGCAATCTGCGTGATCCTGTTGTTTGTCCTGCTGATCTGGCGTTTTATGATCATTGCGAACAATGCGGCGGACCTTTTCGGATCCATGATAGTGGTGGGAGTGCTGTCCCATATTTCGCTTCAGGTGGTCTTAAACCTTGCTGTAGTGACCAACTCGATGCCGAACACAGGCGTAATCCTGCCGTTTATCAGCTACGGAGGAACTTCCATGATCATTCTGCTGGCGGAGATGGGGCTGGTTCTGTCTGTGTCAAGGGGAATCCGTCTGGATTCGGATTATCCGACACAATGAGGCCTGAAAACGCGGCGCGTGCAGCCGGAAGATCAATGGTAATAAGAGGATGAGCCATGCGAAGAGAAAGAAGAAAACGCAGACGCCGCCGGGCACTTTTTACGGTGCTGCCGGTTCTCGTCCTGGTCATAGCCCTGGCTGTGATCATGGTCTGGAAAGTGTTTGTGGTGAAAGAAGTGGAAGTGACGGGCAACGAGATTTACTCGGATGAGCAGATTGAGACCTGGGCATTGAATGATGAATATTCCTGGAATTCCCTGTATGTGGTTCTGAAAAATAAATTTCAGAAGCAGGAGGAGATTCCGTTTGTCGATTCTATCAATATTACGCTGAAATCCCCGTCTTCTCTGGAGATTGAGGTGACGGAAAAAAGTATTCTCGGCTATGTATATATCTCCTCTCTGGGGCAGAATGCTTATTTCGATCAGGATGGCTTTGTGGTGGAATTGTCCACCAATGTGATCGAAGATACCATGAAAATTGTCGGCCTGGATGTGCAGGACGCGGTATTGTATGAAAAGCTGGAACTCGAGGACAGCAGAATTTTAAAAGTTTTATTGACCCTGACGCAGCTTCTGACAAAGTATGAGCGTGTGCCGGAGAGTATCTATGTGCAGGACAGCAACATCCTGCTCAGCTACGGTTCCATCCAGGTAGATCTGGGCGCCGGCGAGAATCTGAATGAAAAGATCCAGCGCATGGATCAGATTTTCCCGCAGATTGAGGGAGAGACAGGGACGCTGCATCTTGATATTTGGAGTGATACGGACACCGACGTTTATTTTAAACAAAATGAGCTGACAGATATCCCGGTTGACCAGCAAACGGCGCCGGAAGAATAAATTTGCAAAAGATTTTACAAAAAGCAGTTGATTATTTACACAAAAAAATATATGATAATAACATAGTGCGGAGGAATCCGTGTTATTATCATAATTACATTTAAAAATAAGAAGAAAATATACGCGAACATATGAATATATAAGGAGGAACTGTCGTGGTCGAGATTATGTCTATAGGGGCTGAGTCCAGCGCAAAAATTATTGTAGTGGGGATAGGGGGAGCCGGCAACAACGCCGTGAACCGTATGATAGATGAGAACATCGGGGGTGTAGAGTTTATCGGGATTAACACGGATAAACAGGCTCTGACACTCTGTAAGGCTCCCACGCTGATTCAGATCGGAGAGAAGCTGACGAAAGGACTTGGCGCCGGCGCGCAGCCCGAGATCGGAGAGAAAGCAGCCGAGGAGAGCGAGGAGGAGCTCGGAAAAGCGCTCGAAGGAGCGGATATGGTGTTTGTCACCTGCGGTATGGGCGGCGGGACAGGCACGGGAGCGGCTCCGGTAGTCGCCCGTATTTCCAAGAGCATGGGCATTCTCACGGTAGGCGTCGTGACCAAGCCGTTTAAATTCGAGGCGAAGAAGCGTATGACTAACGCGCTGGTCGGTATAGATAATCTGAAAGACAATGTCGACACACTGATTGTAATTCCAAATGATAAATTGCTTGAGATTGTGGACAGAAGGACCACGATGCCGGATGCCTTAAAGAAAGCAGACGAGGTGCTGCAGCAGGCTGTGCAGGGCATCACGGATCTGATCAACCTCCCGGCGCTGATCAACCTGGACTTCGCGGATGTACAGACAGTTATGAAGGACAAGGGTATGGCGCATATCGGTATCGGCGCGGCCAGCGGAGACGACAAGGCGCTGGAAGCGGTGAAGATGGCGGTATCCAGCCCGCTGCTTGAGACTACCATCACAGGCGCATCCCACGTAATCATCAATATTTCCGGTGATATCTCCCTGATGGATGCCAATGACGCGGCTAGCTATGTACAGGATCTGACCGGCGAGGAGGCCAATATTATCTTCGGTGCGAAGTATGACGAGTCTGTGCCGGATGCGGCTACGATCACAGTCATCGCCACAGGCCTGGAGGCGCCGGCAGAGTCACCGAGTGTAATGTCCGGACTCGGTTCCAGATTCGGCAGCAGCACATCCTCCATGAATCTTTCCAGGACAGCTTCCGCACCGGTCAAGACACCTTCCGCAGTGCAGCAGCCCGTACAGAATATCAGTTCCGTACAGAGGCCGAAGAACCCGACCCCTTCTGTGCAGCAGAAAGACATCAAGATTCCGGATTTCCTGAAGTCCACACGGAGATAAGATAATTGCGAAAATAAAATCAGATCACCCCGCGATTTTGACAAAAAAATCGCGGGGTTTCGTTTACAGTAATTTCCGGGAGGTGAAGCGTGATATATGAATGGTACATAGATGTATTTTTTCTGAATAATTTTCTGATGGATGCGGCAGCTCTGATCCTGACAGCTGTCTGCTTCAACCGGTATGTATCAAAGGTGCGTGTTCTGCTGGTGTCTGCGGCGGCCTCGTCGGCGAGCATTGTACTTCTTCTTGTCCTTCCGGCCTGGCTGTGTTATGTGCTAACAGTACATATTGTGGTAAACCCTCTGATGACACTTCTGGTTTTTTCCCCGAAGTGTTGGAAAGATTTTCTGTCCCAGCTGTTGTCAGTTTATCTGTTTCTGCTTGTGGCCGGAGGTGTGCAGGAAAGTCTGCGGCTGCAGATGAAGCTGAATTCGGCAGGAATCATTCTGTTTAGCGGGATCCTCGTGATGACACTGTTTGTATTGTGGCAGGTCAGAAGGCGTGTGGCGGGGTGGGTCTGCGCCGTGGATCTGTGGCTGGGCGGACAGAGGATCCCGGTAAAAGCTTACTGTGATTCCGGAAATCTCCTGCGGCATCCCGAAACCGGCCAGCCGGTCAGTATTGTGGAGCGGGAGGTGCTGCCGGACGGGTGGCTGTATCACCCGGAGGCGGCGGATAAAATTGCCTGCAGGACGATAGCGTCGGAAGATGCCGGTGTAGAAATCATAACATTAGATAAGATGGATGTTTATCTGAAAGGTACGATCAGAGAAGTTCTGGCACCGCGAATCGGCCTTCACAGCGGAAAACTGATGGAGGACGTCGACGTGCAGATGCTTTTAAATGTGGCAGTTTTTGGTTAAGGGAGAACATAGTTTATGTATTTAAAGGTTTCGGTACCCGGAAGATTTCAGTTCAAATTGATACCAACGATACAGAATCTGCTTTTTTTAAAGTCGAACGAGATACATTATATCGGTGGGGCGGATGTGCTGCCGCCCCCGCTCAAAACTGAGGAGGAGGGCGACTGCATTTCCATGCTCGGCTCTGCGGATGGGGCAAAAGCGCGTACCATGCTGATTGAGTATAATCTGCGCCTGGTGGTTTACATTGCGAAGAAATTTGATAATACGGGAATCGGTGTGGAGGATCTGATTTCCATCGGGACGATCGGGCTGATCAAGGCAATCAATACATATAATCCGACCAGGAAGATTAAGCTGGCTACATACGCGTCGCGCTGTATTGAGAATGAGATCCTGATGTATCTGCGCAGAACAAGCAGGATGAAGCTGGAAGTGTCTTTCGACGAGCCATTGAATGTAGACTGGGACGGGAATGAACTGCTGCTCTCGGATATCCTGGGGACGGAGGAGGATGTCATCTACAAAGATATGGAGATGGAGGTGGAGAAGAAACTGCTCAGACGAGCAATCGGAAAACTTTCCGCACGGGAGCGCAGGATTATCGAGCTGCGCTATGGAATGGCTACTGTAAATGGCAAAGAGTACACACAGAAGGAGGTCGCGGATCTGATGGGGATATCACAGTCCTACATTTCCCGTCTGGAAAAAAAGATTATGAAGCGCTTAAAAAAAGAGATTATGAAATACGAGTAAATGAGATAAATATTTTACAATTATGTTAAAATTCTGTGAGAAAGGTTGATGATTGGGAAAAATCGGCTATTATAGATTGCGCAGAGTAAGCATAATATACACAAAGAGGAACTGAATTTGACACAGAAGACGAAATTGAGACAGGAATTGAGGAGGCAGCGCCGGAGAAATTCCGTATTTTTTAAAGCTTTTCTGATTATCGTGATTGCGGCGGCTGCTGTGTACATAGCGGGCTGTGTGTATTTCAGCAGCCATTTTTACGGCGCGGGAACCATTTTCGGCATTGCGATGCGCGGGCAGACCGTGGAATCCATGAAAGAACAGGTGCAGGATAAGGTTGCGGAATATACCCTGACGATCACGACCCGGGATGGCGAGGAGACGGTCACGGCAGACCAGATCGGCCTGGAGTATGACGATCAGGGGGAGATTGACCTGCTCCTTGCGGAGCAGCGCACACTGCTGTGGATTTTTATGTTTGCTACCACGACGGACGATCATGAGATCAATGTCACGGCGGATGAAAGCCTGATCAGCGAGGCTGTCAGCGCCCTTTCCTGCATGCAGGAGGAGAATATGACGGCGCCCACGGACGCCTGCCTGCAGTATGCAGACGGCGCCTATGTCATTCAGGCGGAGACTTACGGGAATCAGCTGGAGTATGACACGGTATACCCGGTCATTTCAGACGCAGTCTACAGCGGGGAGAATGCGATTTCCCTGGATGAGCTGTCCTGTTACGTGGCGCCGGAGCTTTATCAGGGTAACGAGGATCTCGTCGCCGAATGCGAAGCGTTAAATAATCTGATTGATATTGAAATTATCTATGATTTCAGCGACCGCACGATGGTGGTGGACGGAGATGTAATTTCGGAGTGGATTGTGTTCGGAGATGATTTTACCTATGAGATCGACGAGGCGGCTGTGGCGGATTATGTCTACGAGATGGCGTATGAGACAGATACTTTCGGATTGTCCCATTCCTTTACGACCACCGGCGGTTCCCAGATCACGCTGAAGGGCGGCGATTATGGCTGGCTGATCAATCAGAGCAGTACGACAGAGCAGCTCCTGGAGCTTCTGGAGGCGGGAGAATCAGTTACCGTAGAGCCGGAATACCGTTACAGCGGTATCTGCAGGGACACAGATGATATCGGGGATACCTATGTGGAGATCAGTATTTCAGCGCAGACCATGTGGGTCTATGTGGACGGAACGTGTGTGGTTTCCACGCCGGTGGTAACGGGAAATTCCTCCAGAGGATATGACACGCCGTCCGGGGGTGTTTGGGCCGTCGATGCGCGGATTACAGATTATACCCTGAGCGGACAGGATTATAACACGGAGGTGAGCTATTGGCTTCCGTTTAACGGAAACGTGGGGATCCATGACGCGACCTGGCGGGATTCTTTCGGAGGAACTATCTACAAGACGAACGGCTCCCACGGATGTATCAACACACCTCTGTCCGCGATGAAGACGGTCTATGAGAATGTGCAGATCGGGTATCCGGTGGTGATTTACTAGTTTCCGTTATCTTAACCGTGCGTTTGATCCGATGTGCAAAGGGGAGTAAGAAAACATGTCAGAGAAAAATCGAAAAAAAACCGAGCGTAAAGAGAAAAAAAGCGGAAAGGTACTTAACACTGTTATCCTGATTGCGGCTATTGCGGTGATGGCATTTTCCCTTTCAAAACTGATCCCGATTCTTCTGGATTATAAGATGTCGGAAGATACTTACCGTGAGCTTATCGGAGAAGTTGTAGACCTCGGAGAAGACGCGGAGGAGGATACTTCCATCTCCGCAGAGGAGGATGATGGATATGATTGGGCTGCAGTGAGGATTGATTTTGACGCTCTGAAAGCAATCAATGCGGATGTCATCGGGTGGATCCGTTTTGATGACACAGAGGCGGTTCCGGTGGATTATCCCATTTTGTATGGGGAGACAAATGACGTTTATCTTCACACTAATCTATACGGGGAATCCTATACGGCGGGCAGTATTTTCCTGGAGTCTGCCAACGCGCCGGATTTCTCAGATTACTACAACATTATTTACGGTCATAACATGAGAAACGGTTCCATGTTCGGTACTCTGAAAAAATACAGACGGGAGGAGAATTTCTATGAGTCCAATCCCTGTTTTACGATATACACGGAGACGGCTGCTTACCGTTATCAGATTTTTTCCTATGAGGAGGTAAAGGACGACAGTGAAATTTATACGGTCGGCTATGAGCCGGACGAGGTTTACCAGAGCCTGATCGATACCATGGTGGCTGGTTCTCTTAAAAATACGGGTATCACGCCGGATTGCAATGACAGGATTGTGACACTTTCTACTTGTACTTCGACGGGAGATAATTACCGCTTTGTATTGCACGCGGTGCTGATTGACCAGGTGCTGTACGAATGATATTTTCGTAACTGTTCCGTGTTTTCGCACCAAATGTGAAGTATTATCCTGAATTGTTGCATAGCATCATTTAGTCGTGTAATGTCAGGTAGTTTTTCATAGTTTTTAAAGCCGATTTTTCCAGGCGGCTGACCTGGGCCTGTGAGATATGAATTTCGGATGCCACTTCCATCTGCGTTTTCCCCTCAAAAAACCGGAGGCGTATGATGCGGGACTCTCTCTCGCCGAGGCGTCGGATCGCGTCGCTTAAGGAGAGCTGTTCCACCCATCGCTCTTCCCGGTTTTTTGTCGCTGATCTGGTCCATCACATAGAGCGGCTCCCCGCCGTCCGTGTAGACAGGATCATACAGGCTGACCGGCGTCTGAATCGCATCCAGAGCATATACGATATCCTCCGTGGGTATGCCGGTTTCTTTTGCAATTTCATTTAAAGTGGGTTCTGAATCAGATGTCCGCATCAGATGCTCTTTTGCCTGCATGGCTTTATATGCGGTGTCGCGGAGTGAACGGCTGACGCGGACACTGTTGTTATCTCTGAGATACCGACGAATCTCGCCGATGATCATCGGAACGGCGTAGGTGGAAAATTTTACCTCCAGATTCCGGTCAAAGTTGTCTATCGACTTGATGAGGCCGATACAGCCGATCTGGAACAGGTCGTCAATGTTGTCGCTGGTAGAGGCAAATCTTCGGATAACGCTTAAAACCAGACGGAGGTTGCCGCGAATATAGGTTTCCCTTGCTTCCATATCTCCCTGCCGGATTTTCTGAAACAATTCCTTTTTTTCGTCCTCTTTCAGAACAGGAAGGGTGGAAGTATTTACGCCGCTGATTTCCACTTTGTATGCTGCCATGTCAGTTGTCCTCCACAGAAAATCTATTGAAAGAGTGCTCAAAATTGCGCCTGGTTATACATGAATCGCGGATAAAAAATGAATTGACCTGCCGGGCTTGAAGCAAACGGAAAATAATGCTATACTGTCCGAATGGGGCGGGAATCAGTATTAAACTGCGAAAAAGATAATGAGTGCGCTGCACGATTTAAATATAATGCTGCAGCAGTGCCTGTAAATAATCTGGATAGATGAGGGAGAACAGCATGGAGAAATTACTGGATCTGATTTCAATAGAAGTGACGAAAGCGTTTGCGGCAGCCGGCTATGAGGAAAAATACGGAAAAGTAACACTGTCGAACCGGCCGGATCTGTGTGAATTTCAGTGCAACGGAGCCATGGCAGCGGCGAAGACGTATAAGAAAGCGCCGTTTCTGATCGCGGATGACGTGGCGCAGGCGCTGACTGACAACGCCATGTTTTTATCCGTGGAGTCTGTGAAGCCGGGATTTTTAAATCTGAAGCTTTCGGAACAGTATCTTGCGGACTATATGAATGAGATGCAGTCGGAGGACAAGCTGGGCGCCGAGGAGATCGGGCACGGGGAGACTGTGATCGTGGATTACGGCGGAGCCAACGTGGCGAAGCCGCTCCATGTCGGCCATCTGCGTTCCGCTATCATCGGCGAGAGCATCAGGCGCATGGGGCGTTTTATGGGATATAAGATGATCGGCGATGTCCATCTCGGCGACTGGGGACTGCAGATGGGGCTGATCATCGAGGAGCTGCGGGAGCGCCAGCCGGAGCTGGTATATTTTGATGAGAGTTATACCGGCGTTTACCCTGAGGAGGCTCCGTTTACCATCAGCGAGCTGGAGGAGATCTACCCGGCGGCGAGCAAAAAGTCAAAAGAGGATGCAGCATTCAGTGAAAGAGCGCACCAGGCAACTCTGAAGCTGCAGCAGGGCTACGCGCCTTACCGGGCAATCTGGGAGCATATCATGCGCGTGTCAAAGGCGGATCTGGAGAAAAATTACAACAATCTGGATGTCCATTTTGACCTGTGGAAGGGTGAGAGCGATGCGGATCCTTATATCCCCGGCCTGATTCAGGATCTGGCAGACCAGGGGCTTGCCTACGAGAGCCAGGGGGCGCTGGTGGTGGATATTGCGGAGGAGACGGACAGCAAGGAACTGCCGCCCTGCATCGTCCGCAAATCAGACGGCGCTGCGCTCTATGCGACCTCCGATCTGGGTACCATTCTGGAGCGCGAAAAGGATTACGCGCCGGTGGAGTATATCTATGTGGCGGACAAGCGCCAGCAGCTGCATTTTACGCAGGTCTTCCGTGTGGCGAAAAAGGCGGGTTATGTGAAGCCGGAGACGAAGATGGTGAATGTCGGGTTCGGCACGATGAACGGCAAGGACGGAAAGCCGTTTAAGACCAGGGACGGCGGCGTGATGCGTCTGGAGCATCTGATCGCGGATATCAATGAGGCCGTGTACGCCCGCATTATGGAAAATCGCGACATCGGCGAGGAAGAAGCGAATGATATCGCGAAAGTGGTTGGATTGGCGGCTCTCAAATACGGAGACCTCTCCAACCAGGCGTCCAAGGATTATATCTTTGATATAGACCGCTTTATCTCCTTTGAGGGCAACACGGGACCTTACATCCTCTATACCATCGTCCGTATCAAGTCGATTCTGAAAAAATATGCGGAGGCGGGGTTATCTGCAAAAGGATGTAAGATTCTGCCGGCGAGAGCAGCGGAGGAAAAGGATCTGATGCTGGAGATCGCAAAGTTTAACAGTGTGGCGGAGGCGGCTTTCCTGGAGACCGCTCCACACAAAATTTGCGCTTACATCTATGATCTGGCGAATGCGCTGAACCGTTTCTATCACGCCACAAAGATTATGGCGGAGGAAGACAGAACGGCACAGGCAGGATATATCCGATTGCTTGAACTGACGAAAAGCGTGCTGGAGACGGGGATTGACCTGCTCGGGTTTTCCGCACCGGAAAGAATGTAAAATAGTAACTAAAATTTGATATAGAAATACGATAAATGAGATGCGACGGAGCACGAACCTGGCCGGCGCATCTCTTTTTTTGTATGCGCAGGGGTGCGCAAGGAATATGACAGCTGTGCTGTCCGCACCCCGTGCGGCGAGTATGAGGCAAAAGTCGCCTCCTACTCGATTCTTTCATCATAAAAAAGAAGTTATGCAACGCAAGAAATTGAGAAAAGTGTTTTGGAAGGAGATTGTCATGTACCCCAGATTGAATGTTTGCAAGAATTATATTGCACAGAATGTCCGCGTGGTAACGGAACTTTGCCGGTCCCGCGGGATTGGTGTGACCGGCGTCACAAAAGTGTTTCGGGGAGATCCGGAGATCGCGCAGATTTTTGCAGAAAACGGGGTGACAGGCCTGGGCGACTCCCGGCTGGAGAATCTGCGGCGTCTGAAAGGGCTGGATATGGAAAAATGGCTGATCCGGATGCCGGGAATCAGTCAGGCGGAGGAGACCGTCCGCTGCAGTGATGTGTCTTTGAATTCTGATGATCACACACTGCGGGCATTGAATCAGGTCTGTGAAAAACAGGGGCTTACCCACAAGGTGGTGCTCATGTACGACCTGGGCGACCTGAGGGAGGGGTACATAGACCGGGAGGAAATAAAAAAGGCGGCGGATTATGTGCATTCCTGCCCGCGGCTCGAGCTGGCGGGAGTCGGGACGAACCTTACCTGCTTTAATTTTGTCCACCCGGACACGGAAAAGCTCGAGCAGCTTGTGTCGATTGGGCGGGAAATCGGCGCCGGATCTTATGTCAGCGGAGGGAATTCAGCGACGCTGGACCTGATGCTGCGGGGCGGAATTCCTGAAGGAGTTAATCTGCTGCGCCTCGGCGAATCTCTTCTTTTCGGACGGGAGCGCGCCTACTATCGGTATCTGGAAGGTACCAGGAATGATGCGTTTCAGTTGGAAGCAGAGATCATTGAGCTTCGGGAAAAACCGTCCATGCCCTGGGGAGAATTCGGTGTGGACAGCTATGGTCGTGCGCCTGAGCATCATGACCGCGGGATCCGCAGGAGAGCGATCTGTGCACTGGGGCGCCAGGATGCGGATTTTGAGACGCTCTGGCCCATGGATCCCGGTGTGGAGATCCTCGGAGCCAGCAGCGATCATCTGATGCTGGATGTGACGG
>Ga0192240_10650_pt1 | contig 12699 bp, 8 predicted proteins | sample Koala_Koa27_H3_FD_131237 | JGI IMG/M metagenome (GOLD analysis project Ga0192240, IMG submission 131237) | Enriched cells from koala feces incubated with labeled cellulose particles, San Francisco Zoo, California, United States - Koala_Koa2-7_H3 ...
GTTATTATTAATTACAAAGATGCTAATGAAACCTATGAAGTATATAAGAAACTTAAAGTATTTAGTAAAGAATAGCTTTAACAAAGAGACTTTTAGCACAGTAAAGTAATTGCAATGGCTATAAATAAAAAAGGGTCAACGGCCAGTGAAGATGGGATTAATAACTACACGGTAATCCTTGAAACATTGGGCGGAGGAATCTTACGGCCGAAACTAAAGTTACTGAAGAAACAGCCGCCACAGGTGACAAGGTATAATTTTGTCAATGAGGTTTTTACAGGGTATAATGGTTGGGAGCTGCTGATTGATATAAAGTGCAGAAAGCTGACGGAGGATTTGATTTATCAATTAAAGAATGATGGTGGGACGAAAAGTAAGCATAAGGTGACTGATTCGAAAACGGGAGTTAAGTATGAAAAGTACGGGCACTTGTCGGATTGCCTGGATTATTTGCTTTGCTATTATCTTCGGGATAGCTGGTATAAGTTTAAATCGGGTGAGAGTGTTGGGTATGTGCTTTCTACGGCAGTGGTAAATGAGGGATTTAATTATTAATATCTCTTTCTTAGGGATTGCCATTGTGTTACTGATTTCTTTTTGTAGATGTAACTGCTGATAATAAGGAATGCTGTGAAGATGGCGACCAGACTGGCGGGTATGTGTTGGTATCTTATGGTCAAAACAGAGGAAAATATTAATATAAGGATATTAATGATTGATACACACCATAGGGTTAAGGGAATATTGATGCGATAGTTCATGTAATTCGCTATACCAGAGGTGATTAGTGCAATACCTGTGCCGATAAACCAAAAGGAGTCTTTATCGAAACTGGTGTAGATATTAAAGCCTAATATGGTGTGGGCAATTCCCAGAAGGGTTATTATTACAATAAATATCAGATAGGGTGTTTTCATACGGCAAAGGTATGAGTTTATTTTTTAAAAGAAGAAATATGTATAGAAGATTTTTAAATAATAGTGACTATCTGGGACTAATTACCGGTGATGCGCTGAATCAGATAACAAGGGGAAATGATGAGCGTTTCATGTAAGCGGAGGAGGCTGCGGAGATAAGTATTATTGAGCATTTAAGCGGGAATTATGAGGTGGAGAAGAAACTAATACAGGGGAAAGTTTATTGCGGCTTATAATCGTGCTGTAACTTATCCGGTTGGGGCCCATATTTATTATGGGAATAGTATTTATGAGGTGATCCGCTCTATCAGTGGATTTAAGTCTCCACAGGCATATACGTATTGGGAAGAGTACCGGGATGAAATTAATAAGGAGAAGGTTACTGCGTATTCTCAGTTTTCAACGTATTATAAAGGGAACATTGTGTTGTATAATGGAATCTTATATGTTTGTTTGGTGGAGAATGAATTTAAGTTTAAGGATATTCGTATACCGATGGTAGACGGGTGGATGGAGAGTAGCTATTCTGATTGGCAGCCGGTGGAGGATGTTTTGTGGGAGGTAACAGGTTTGAGGATAATTATTATACGTTGATGTCACTGGAGAGGTTTGATAATAATTTAGATCCTTACCAGTCGGATAATTGGGGAGCGATAGCGGATTATTGTCCGGAGTATAATGAGTATGAGTTGACAAATCATGAATATGTGGTTTATCATGGCAGGTGTTTTATCAGGAAATAGAAAACTCCTTCGTAACCCCTATTAGTCAATTTAACTAAACAGCTAAGCTGTTATAGCATATTTGGTACCAGTACAAATAAAAAAGGGAAGTCTCACGACTTCCACAATTTTTCTAACCTTAAATCTAAATCTCTATGAAAAAAACGTATTGCAAATATAATGTTTTATTCAATACAAAATTGTTAATAAATAGAAAAAAGTTGGAATTATCTTAAGAAGTTTTTGGTTCTTCAACTAACTTACTGTCTTCCAGATAGTTTAATAAAGAATTATAGATAGGGTCATGCCTGAGCAACTCAGGTACACCTGTTAAAAATATCTGTTTCCGGGCACGCGTTAATACCACGTTTAATTTTCGGTCAATTAAAGCCCCTTTCTCTTCTATTACATTTACTAACTGTTGTAATTGCCATACATGATTGACACAAAACGAATAAATAATTACATCCCTCTCGCTTCCCTGAAAACGTTCAACCGTATCTACGGTTATATGGTTAAGTAAAGGTATTGAAAATTTCATCAGCTCTTTTTTTATTCTCGCAATCTGATTGCGATAAGGAGTTATTATCCCCAAGGTGCTATGTACATCAAAAGATTCCTTATATAATTTATATACCTCCACTGCCAGTTCAGCAACCAGGCTTGCCTCGTATACATTGGTCTTGGGAGTTGTATTATTTTTATCTACAACAGAAGGAATAAAAGCCATGCGCTTATTCAGAAAAGTGTAAGAGGTAGAAAGTTTTTCGCTAAAATTTATCTTTTCTACCTGGTGAGGTAAACCAACCATTTGCAAACGCCCTTCATAAAAGGCTTTATTAGGAAATTCGGCTATGTCAGGATGCATACGTCCCTGACTATCCAGCCTATCTATAATCCAGTTATTTTCTTCCTCTATATGAATCCTATATAAACGTTCAAAAAGGGAATCATTTAAATTGAATAGTCCTACTTTTCTTAATCGTTCATCTTTAATAACAGAAGATTTTTTACTTTGCAAAACCACAGCTGGTAATTGCTTATGATCTCCTATTAAAACAAATTTAGCAATTGCATCCCTACCCTCTTTATTTTTCGCACACAAGATACCCGTTAACTGAGGTTCCAATATTTGAGTAGCTTCATCAATGATGGCCAAATCAAATGTTTTCAGCATAAACAGCTCATTTTTATTAGCCAGGGAAGCTACCGTACCCACAAAGATGCGACAGGTTGAAATCATATTTACTACTTCCGTACGCTTTCCACAACCGGCAAGTACATTTTCTAGCAGGAATTTACGATACTGTTCTTCACAAGACAATTCACTGCCTATACGAATAAAACGAAGGCTCCCGTCAATAGACAAAATGGATTTACAAATTTCATCAACCGCCCGGTTGGTATAAGCTAAGAGAAGAACATGCTTATCGGGGTCACTATAAGTTATCTCTACCATCTTCTTTAACGCATGTGAAGTTTTTCCCGTACCAGGTGGACCCACCAGTAAAAAGTAATCTTTCGCAGCTTTAACTTTTAAAGCAACTCTTTCGAAAACATCTTTTGAATTATTTACCGCTTCTACGTAAGAGAAATCTGTTTCAGGTTTACGCTGGCACAGTAATAACTCACGTCGTCGGGAATTTGCTACAGAAAAATTATACAAACCCTGATACATAGCACGATAAGCCGTATCCATCACATCATGTTCAACTGCATACAAACTATTTTCCGGAAAGAGATTTTCATCTAATTGCTTAGAGCGAAGCCGGATTTTTATCCGGGTGGAACTTAATTCTTCTATAGTACCTTTAAATACCAGTTTATTGGTTACATTATCACCAGCTCCATTTCTTTCATATAACATAACAATATCCCCGGCACGAAAATTAGGAAGAAAATCATCCCTATAGGCAGGTATAGAAAACATAACAAAAGGATGCTGATTGCTTGAAGAAGCATTTTCTACTATTTTCAAATCATACAACAGTTCCCCTGCTTCACATTTTTCTTCGAAACCGGAAAGCCAGAGGGAAGCAGCTCCCTTACGACCTTCATAGGAAATATCTCCGGACTTGGAGAGATATTGCTCCTTTGTAATAAAATTATATAAAGAGAGATAATAAGATTTTTCTAAAGAAGACAATTTTAAAAAGTTATCCTTCAGGCTTTCCAACGTAGGTTGTAAATAGTATTCCCAGAATCTCCCTTTCAGACCCTTTTCATTCAAAACCCGTGATGTTACATTAAGTAACTTACCGGAGGTATAAAGAGTGCTATTTTTTAATTGAATGGAATACTCATCCGCAACAATCAAATTTCTCAGATTAATTGCCCTTTTTACCATTGCCCATGAAGTCCGGGCAGGATAAAGCAACGGATAACGGGTATATAGCAAATAAGGGCGCTGTTCACGATGGTTCTTATTCATATTATACTCCAGGACAGCCATATAAAGCAGCATTTGCACCCGATGATTCTCTTTAGGTTCTACTTTATTTGCCAAACTATATTCATCTGCCTTTCCCGCTTTCATTTCGATAAATGCAGACATATCCCGTTGCATATAGTCCAGACGTCCCTGTACTCCCAAAGCTTCACAAATATAAGAGGGTTCCAATAAAGCTTTATGTTTATCCAGCTTATATCCGGCCAGATGGAATGTATTTTTTACAATTTGTCCTATATTTGAAAAATGCATGCTGCAATCTTTGAAAAATTGCGTTTCTTTCTCCCTGTCATACAAATCCTGACAAGCAGCAATTTCAATGGCATAATTCTTAAACGCCTTTTTCATACATTCCATGTAATCCGGTTCCTGCTCTGCACGTATCCACTCATCCAGGAAAAGATTGGCTATATTTCCCATTAAAAGAGGACGGCTATTACTAATGGGAATCAATTTATTATAAATATAATTGCCGGGATGGGAACCATACTCTTTAAAACATTCAGCCAGGGAACTTATATCAATTAAATAGTCGGGTTCCAGCACAATTAAGTCAGGAACATAAATATTTTCATCGTTAATGAGTACATCTAACAGATTAAGTTGTGCAAACTTCCATAAGGTTTTTATGGAGGAATTGAACACATCATTTTTATCTTTTACGTTATATTGAACTTTAAGATAAGTCTCTGCAATATAATCTACGGGCGATACATATAAAAACTGCTCATCGGCATATTGAAAACAAACCCGAATCCTTTTTATTTTCTTTTTGGGAGTACCATAAGAAACTATCTTTTCCACATGCCTGGGCAGGATTCCTGCCAACTCATGGGGTACCGGTTCATCAAAAACCCGTTGAAAAGTAAAAGCAAGTACTTTTAAATCCCTCAACAAGTCTTGAACCGTAGGAGTTGCCCTTTTATTTAATATATCATTGGCTTGTATACGAAAGCGATGTAAAAGGTTTGTTTCGGAAAAAGATAGTTTATATTGTGCAGACAAAAAATTTATCCGGGCTGCTAAGTCAGTCATCTGCAGATTTTCATTGGCTGCTAATTCACGGCAAAGCTGGTCAAGCAACTGACGCAGATTCCCATATTTAACAGATAAAGAATAAGTTTCTGATAAATAAATATCTAAAAGAGCCTGAAAATATAAGGATGCCTGAGATTTCATACGTGATAAACAAAATTCTTATTTATTAAAGGGAGGTATATAGCTTGCTATAAAGCCCAACAATTCTACCGAACCAGGCTTTTACTTAATCCCTACGCATTTTTAAGTAAAGAAGTATATTTATTATTATGGCTGCGGATAAACATCCCAATCCTCTTCTTCATGGTTTTCATCCCGTTTCTTATCCTTAATCAATAAAATACTTAATTCATAGAGCAGGCAAAGCGGAATGGATACTACGGTTAATGTAAAGGGGTCTCCGGTGGGAGTAATAACAGCAGCTACAATAAATATCAGCACAATGGCATGACGTCTGTATTTACGAAGAAAATCTTTAGTAACCAATCCCATCAACGATAATAGCCAGGTAACCAACGGAAGTTCAAATACTAACCCCATCATCAATATCAACATCATAAAGTTATCAATATAAGAGGTTAATGATAACTGGTTTTCTATCTGGCTACTCAATTCATACGTAAAAAGAAAACGCAGCGTAAGCGGATATACCATAAAATACCCTAACAGCACTCCCAGAAAAAACATGGTAGTTCCTAACGCTAATGCTTTTTGCACCCCTTTTTGTTCACTTTTGTATAACCCGGGTTTAACAAACAGCCAAATTTCATACAAAAGATAAGGAACAGAAACCACTACCGACATCCAGAAGGCAGTAGAGATATGAATAAAAAACTGGGATGCCAGGTTAATATTAATGAGTTTGACCTCAAAATCCTGATTGAAAAAATCTCCCGATAAATGAAGCCATTCGCCAATCTTGTGTAATAAAGAATAAAAAACAAAATCATTATGGCAAGGAGCCAGAATCACCTTGTCGAAAATATGGGGCATAGCAATAAAAAATACAATCGCAAGTACCACCCACACCCCGATTACTCTGAAAAGCACACGACGAAGTACATCCAGGTGATCCCAGAATGTCATTTCCGTCATACCTTACTCTTCTTTTTTAGATTCCGTATTAACAGGTTTATCGATTTCTTCCTGTGCTTTTTTTATTTCTGCTTCTGCTTCTGCTACCCCTTGCTTAAAGCTTTTCACTCCTTTTCCCATCCCTTTCATTAATTCAGGTATTTTTTTACCACCAAAAAGAAGCAATATCAAAAGAACAATCAGAAGAATTTCCATTCCCCCTAAGTTCCATAACAAAATGTTACTCATCATATCAATGTGATTATAATTCATTTTATACTTTTACAAAGCTAAATAAAAAACATAGATTTTTTCATATGTTCAGGAATAAATTTCATTAATTCCATTTAGTAAACCTCCCTTTTAGGGCTTTACCCTTCGTAAATCCATCATTTAAAAAAAGGTTTTTTTGTTTTTAATATACTACCGGGATATGTAATAAATCAGCATTCATACAAAGAATTAAAGTAACTTTTCACACAATTTTAAAGGGTGTTGTCCGGTAAATTAATATATCAATCAGCAAGGACTTATCTTTTCACCCCCGTGAAGAGCGCTTTTCACCCTTGTGAAGAGTGCGGTTCACAGGGGTGAAGAGTGCTCTTCACCCCTGTGAAAAGATGAATTTATCCTATTAAAAAGATGAATATCAAAAGGAAGAAGTTTTAATTCTTCTTTCTTTTTCAATAGCTAATTATGTCCCGGGCTTATTTAATTACTTGATACTAATAACTCTTCTACTCCATAAAAAATAGATTGGGTTACAGAACATAGTTTCCTTTCAATTGTTAACTTTGCTACGTTTTTAATTAAGCTGTGAATGAACGATAAAAATTATAAAGCACATTTTGCTATGTTAGCTGCCAATGTGCTTTGGGGATTAAACTCTCCTGTTGCCAAGAATGTGTTAGACAGCGGAATCTCTGCCCTTTCCCTTACCACATTCAGAATGTTCGGTGCTGCTATAGCCTTCTGGGTGACTTCTGTTTTCACAAAAAAAGAACATGTAAAACCAGAGGACTTGCTAAAGTTATTTTTTGCAGCTTTATTGGCTATCGTTTTCAACCAGGGAAGCTTTATTATGGGACTTTCACTTACTTCTCCCGTAGATGCTTCTATTGTAACTACAATGCTTCCTATTGTGACCATGATAGTAGCTGCCATTTTTCTTAAAGAGCCTATAACCAGTAAAAAGATAGGTGGTATTTTCCTGGGAGCCATGGGAGCCTTCCTCTTAATTCTCACCAGCCAACATCAGGCAGGAGAACCAAATTCCGGAAACATGTGGGGTAATCTGCTTTGTTTAACTGCCCAGATAAGTTTTGCGCTTTACCTGACTATTTTCAGAGACCTCATTACCCGTTATTCCACCATTACCATTATGAAATGGATGTTTATTTATGCTTCTATTTGTTTCATTCCTTTCTCTTTTCGGGATATTACTTCGCTGCAATGGGATACTATCCCTACAAATATTTATGTAGAAATAGCTTATGTTGCCCTGGGTGCTACTTACCTCTCTTATATGTGTATAATGATAGGACAGAAAAACTTACGTCCTACTATTGTAAGTATGTATAATTACGCTCAACCCATTGTGGCTTCTACGGTAGCAGTTGCTGTGGGTATGGATCATTTCGGGTGGAGTAAAGGAGCAGCGATATTACTGGTTTTTGCGGGTGTATACCTGGTTACACAGAGTAAATCACGGGCACAACTTGAAGCTATGAAAATAAAAAATAAGAGAGAGTAGTTAAAAAAGTAAGTTTTTCTATCAAGCCACTGATTCTACTCTTTTTTCAATATAAAACCGGATAAATGTTTTCTTCTTCGTAGGGATTGGTTGAGGTATATTCCCTGCTAAGAGAAAATTAATTCATACCTTTGGCTACAATTAAGAAAACAGAGGTATGAATAAATTTTTCATAGTCTCTTCATTGAAAACAAAATATAACCTGTTTACTTCATAGGGAATGTCATCAAAGAATTTTTCAGCGTCGAATCAATTACAGAACCAACTTAAACTTTTGCAACTTGAATACGAGTACGAAAAAGAAGAATTCCATAAACAGCTAGACAAAACAGGGCTAATAAAAAGAATTAAAAAAGGTATTTGCTGGTATCCTGTCTCCCTGGGAAAAAACTATTATAATTCACTTAACCAATTTACGATTGAAGTACATCGCAAAGAAAATACGGATACCGAACATAGTTTTGAACATGGACGACCGGTATGTTTTTTCACACAAAATTATAAAGGAGAGATACATTATTTAAGCCCTATTGGTTACATTAGTTATGCAGAAGAAAACACACTGGTAATAACATTGCCTTCTTCATCCGTCTACACCGAATTGCAGGTTTCTGACCTGTTAGGAGTTCAGCTCTATTTTGACGAGACAACCTATCAGACCCTATTCGAAGCGATTAAAGATGTAATAAAAGCTAAAAATAACCGCCTGTCGGAATTACGGGAAATTTTATCAGGAAGTTTAAGTTGCAATTTTCGTTCTATCTCTCCCATACGTTTTCCCTGGCTTAATCCGCATCAGGAAAACGCAGTAAACAAAGTGATTTGTGCTAAAGATATAAGTGTGGTACATGGTCCTCCCGGTACCGGCAAAACAACCACTTTAGTAGAAGCTATTTATGAAACCCTTTCCCGGGAAAATCAGGTATTAGTGTGCGCGCAGAGTAATACGGCGGTAGACTGGATTGCGGAGAAATTAATAGATCGGAACATAAAGGTTTTACGAATTGGTAATCCTACCCGTGTAAACGATAAAATGCTTTCTTTTACGTATGAAAGACGCTTTGAGTCACATGCGGATTATCCGGAATTATGGAGCATACGTAAAACCATTCGTAAATTATATAATAACTTACGAAAAAGTTCCAATAAACAAACCATACTTACCAAAATTGAAAGTTTAAAAGAGAGGGCTGTAGAACTTGAAATACGCATCAATGAATCACTCTTTGCAGAAGCACGGGTAATTTCCTGCACTTTAGCAGGTTCGGCAAACCGCCTTTTAACAGGAAGAAAATTTACGACTCTTTTCATTGATGAAGCTGCCCAAGCCTTAGAAGCCGCTTGCTGGATACCCATTCGAAAGGCAGACAGGGTAGTTCTGGCAGGAGACCACTGCCAGCTTCCTCCTACTATAAAAAGTGTAGAGGCAGCCAGAAACGGATTAAGTACTACGCTTATGGAAAAAATTGTGGTTACTCATCCGGAATCTGTTTCTTTATTAAGGATACAATACCGGATGAATGAGGAAATTATGAGCTTTCCTTCCAGGTGGTTTTATCACAACACACTCGTATCGGCTCCTGAAGTGAAATACCGGGGTATTTTAGATTATGACACTTCGTTAGTATGGTATGACACGGAAAGTTGTGACTATGAAGAAGAATATATAATAGAAACCTCCGGTCGGACCAATAAAAAAGAAGCGCGCGAATTAATAACCCGGATGATAGCTTATACGCAAAAAACAGGAATTGAGCGAATCATAAATGAACGAATTGATTTTGGCATAATTTCTCCTTATAAATCCCAGGTAAACTACTTGCGTAGCCTCTTAAAAAGAACACCCGAACTTTCTTCCATACGTCACCTTATTACAATAAACACTATAGATGGCTTCCAGGGACAGGAAAGAGATGTTATTTTAATTAGTTTAGTCCGTTCAAATGCAACTGGACAAATCGGTTTTCTCACAGATTTGCGAAGAATGAATGTAGGTATTACAAGGGCACGGATGAAATTAATTTTAATAGGCAACAGTTCTACATTAATGCATCATCCTTTTTATAAGGCACTCTATGAATATATTTCAGAAAAAGGAGTCGTAATCAAAATTACAAATGATAGTTAACCATTTACAGAATAACGGGCACTTTCCTTTTTTCTCCATCATCCGGATAAGAGAATTTCCTATTCAATCAAACGGAATGACTTATTTTATTTATAATTAGTTTCCATCAACAATTCTTGCCTATTTCCCTAAAATCCGCACCGGATGGATTCTGGAAAACTTTCAAATCAAAGATAGGAACAACCGCCAGGACATGATCAAAGACATCCGACTGTATATTCTCATAATATACCCATCTTTTTTCACTACTAAAGAAATAGAGTTCCAATGGTATTCCTTTTTCGGTTGGTTGTAGCTGACGAACCATTGCAATAAGCTCTTTACTTATTTCCGGATGATTTTTAATATAAGCTTCAAGATAGGCCCTGAAAACACCCAGGTTTGTTTGATGCCTGCCATTTATGAGTAAAGAACCGTCTATATTGTGTTCTGTATTATATAGACGAATCTCTTCTTCCCTACTTTCTATATAATCTTTCAGCAATCCTATCTTCCTGTATTTTTCCAGCATTTCGGGTGTGCAAAACTTTACGGTATTCATATCAATATTGATGGAGCGTTTTACACGACGTCCCTTGGATTCGCTCATGCCTCTCCAATTCTGAAATGAATCAGTAACCAAGGAGTAAGGGGGAATTGTGGTTATTGTGTTATCAAAGTTACGCACTTTAACCGTATGCAAAGTCACATCTACCACTACTCCATCTGCATTATATTTAGGCATTGTAATCCAATCACCGGGGCGAAGCATATCATTGGCAGATAGTTGTACTCCCGAGACCAAACCCATTAAAGAGTCTTTGAAAACCAGGGTCAGAATAGCAGCCGATGCTCCTAATCCAGCCAAAAGATTAACCGGGGATTTTCCTATTAATACACTAATAATAAGAATAATGGCGATAAAGATTACCACAATCTGAACTACCTGCAATATACCTTTCAATGATCTGCCTTTAAAGTTGGCCTGCTGGTCAAATAAGCCGAATATTACGCTTAAAAATGAATTAACAAAACGCAGGGAAACAGCTATTAAATAGACCATAGAAAGTTTAAAAATAAAACTTTGGACTACACTATTATAGGTAAAAGTAAGGGGAATAAAAGCTGTAATAATGACCGCCGGCACAATATGGCAGAAATTTCTTAATATTTTTTCATTAAAAACATAATCGTCCCATTGGGCTTTGGTTTTTCGGGTAATTTTAAGAACTCCTTTAATAAAGTAGTTCTTACAAATAAAATAAGCAATAAAAGCTATCAGGAAGATAAACAATAAAAGAATTGTCTCTTCTATTAAGCCTACGGTTTCTCTTTCCCATCCCCATGAAGAGAGAAAATCATGAATCCACTCTTTTAATACGTCCATTTTTATCACTTTTTTATTTAGCGCAAATATAAATATTTTTGTCACACAGGTAAAGGAAAGTATACCACTTAGTAAATTTTCACTTTATATTAAATCTATCACAGAACTCCGGTAATAAAAAAGTATATATCCACATTTGCGAGATACATACTTTTTTATGAAATGCAATTCTGTACTTATATTTTTTCTGCTCTTTTTTAGTAAAAGAGTTTCATAAAAACCTGTTTCTTTACCACTCCAGCTCTAATCTATTTTTCCTGGCCTCTTCCAAAGGTATTTCTTTTGTAGTCTCAACGTTATGGCTGGCCCTGAGTTTTTTATAATCCTGATTTAACTCTTCCGTATATTTTTCTTTTAAAGAAGGATTCAATAATTGGCTGGCCACAAAAGCATTTAAAGAAGCATCTCTTAAATGAACCACAGGTGCCTGGTAAACAGGGGCTATTTTGAGAGCTGTATGCAGCTTTGAAGTAGTGGCTCCTCCTATCAGCAACGGAATATCCAAGCCTGCTTTTTGCAGTTCCAACGCAACCTGCACCATCTCTTCCAGTGAAGGAGTTATCAGACCGCTTAATCCTATGATATCTACTTTTTCTTCAATGGCTTTTTTAACAATTTCTTCTGCCGGAACCATGACTCCTAAATCAACTACTTCGTAATTATTGCAGGCCATCACTACGGAAACAATATTTTTCCCGATATCGTGAACATCACCTTTTACTGTAGCTAATAAAACTTTTCCCGCGGTGGAAGCACCTTCCTCTTTTTCCTGTTCAATTAACGGGCGTAATATTTCTACCGCTTTCTTCATAGTACGGGCAGTTTTCACTACCTGGGGAAGAAACATTTTTCCGGAACCAAATAATTCACCTACCGTATTTATTCCACTCATTAAAGGTCCTTCAATAATGTCTACTGCTCTGTTGTAAAGAGGGACGGCTTCTATTATATCTGTTTCCAGATAATCGCCTATACCTTTTACTAATGCGTATTTCAAACGTTCTTCTACGGAAAAAGTTCTCCAGGTTTCCTGTTTTCCTGTTTGTGAAGAGTCCATAGATACGGACTTAAACTTTTCTGCTAAGTCAATTAGTTTTTCGGATGCCTCCGGGCTTCTATTTAAAATAACATCTTCTATTACTTGCAATACGTCCGGCTCAATATCTGTATACAACACAAAAGTTGCAGGATTTACAATTCCCATATCCATACCATTGTTAACGGCATGATATAAAAATACGGCATGCATAGC
>Ga0192240_10654_pt1 | contig 12611 bp, 5 predicted proteins | sample Koala_Koa27_H3_FD_131237 | JGI IMG/M metagenome (GOLD analysis project Ga0192240, IMG submission 131237) | Enriched cells from koala feces incubated with labeled cellulose particles, San Francisco Zoo, California, United States - Koala_Koa2-7_H3 ...
GTTAAAGCGAAGTCTTTTACCGCTGCTTTCTTCTCTTCTTCGCTCATATTTTTGGAACGCAGACTACCGGCATATCCGATAACCGCTATTCCGGCCAGGGTGATACATACACCAATCAATAAGATTAATCCTTGTCCGTGAAAGAGGTCTTCACCTTTCATAATTGCCGGGAAAATAGTTCCAAAAGCTGCACAGGTTCCTAAAGCGATGGATTGTCCCAGGGCAACTCCCAGGTAACGCATGCTTAAACCAAAGGTAAGCCCGCCAACTCCCCACAATACTCCATAAAAAATAGCACCGCCTGCTCCGCCGGAGTTCCATAGTTCCAGGAGACCACTGTTTTCGGGAACAGCCAGTAAAGCGCCTAAGAATGGAAATACCAGCCAGGCGAATATGCCTTGTACAAGCCAGAAGTTTTCCCAACTCCAGCTTTTAATTTTATTTATGGGTACATAGGAACTGGATTGTCCGAAACTTCCTATTGCAATTATAATTAATCCGATTAGTGCGTTCATAGTTTTATGGGTTACGAGGAATGAATTATAAGTAAAAAACCAGTAGCGAAATTCAAAGATACAAAATTAAACATGCTTCGCCTGTATGGCCACTACTAATTCCGGTTTACTTATAATTCATTCTCAATTAAATTGATTTATCTTTTAGAAGTTACTTCTGCTTCGTATTTCTGAATTTCACCAATGTAATCTTCTCCTACAGGAACGTTGTTTTTCAAACAGAACATATCCCAAACGGCGTTCCATGGTAAACTCTTGGCTTCTTCTAATAAAGCTAAACGCTCAAACAGCTGATTGTTTGCTTCATACTCACGAAGTTGGGCGGTTGGTTCCAATAATGCCTGCAGGAAGCATTTTTGTGTGGCACGACTACCTACTACATAAGCTCCGATGCGGTTGATAGAAGCATCGAAATAGTCCAGTCCGATGTTAACACGATCCAGTGCGTTAGAACGAATAATTTCTTTTGCCAAATCGAGCGTGTCGTCATTCATAGTAGTTACGTGGTCGCTATCCCAACGAATCGGACGGCTTACGTGCAACATGATTTCGGGGGTATAGAGCAATAGTGAAGAAATCTTGTCGGCTACACTTTCTGTGAGGTGGAAGTGACCTGTATCCAGGGTTACGATTTTATTATTTTTTGCTCCGTAGCCCAGATAGAAGTCATAAGAACCTACCGTATAGCTTTCCAGGCCAATACCGAATAGTTTTGCTTCGATACAGTCTTTCATGTTTTCGTATTTGGTAGCAAAAATCTCGTCTAATGAGTTTTTCAGTAACTGGCGGTAGAGTAAACGGTTTACCGTCTGGTCTTTACTTCCATCGTGTACCCAAAGGTTCATAATACAAGGTGAGCCCTGGTATTTACCCATTTCTTCGGCAATGGCACGGCTGCGTTTGGTGTGTTCAATCCAGAAGTTACGGATTTCGTCATCGGGGTTAGCCAAGGTTAAGCTGCCACTTTTAGGGTGTGAGAAAGAAGTGGAGTTAAAATCCAGTTTCATTCCGTTTTCTTTTGCCCATTGCATCCAGCTTTCGAAATGTCTGGGTTCAATCTTATCACGGTCTACAAACTTACCTTCAAAATCTCCATAGATTGCATGCAGGCTTAAACGGTGTGAGCCGGGTATATACGATGCTGCTTTTAGTATGTCCTGACGGAGTTCTTCAATGTTACGCGCTTTTCCGGGATGATTTCCTGTAGCCTGGATACCACCGGACAATTCACCTTCTGCCACCTCAAAGCCACTTACATCATCTGCCTGCCAGCAATGTAAAGACAAAGATATTTTCTGAAGGTCTTCTAACGCTTTATTTGCATCTACTCCTACAGCTGCATAGCGGTCTACCGCCATTTCATAAGCTGCTTTAATTACTTGTTCATTTTTCATGGTTAAATTTCAGTTGTATAAATTCAAATATTTTCTCTATATATTTTTTGATAGTGTTGATAGCCTTTTTCCCATGCCGCTTTATCTTGTGGAACAAATGTCTGCACAGGGATAGAAGCTGCTATGGTGGATCTCATGGAAGCAATGTCTGCCACCATGCCAACGGCTTTTGCCTGGAGCATGATGTTACCAATTGCTGTGGCTTCCGATGGTCCGGCAATTACCGTAACCCCGGTTGCATTGGCTGTGAATGTATTTAACAAATTATTTTTAGACCCGCCACCTATTACATGCAGGCGTTGGATAGGGAAAGAAGCCAGTTTTTGCAAGCATTCCAGGATTTGCCTGTAACGCAACGAAAGACTTTCGAAGATACAGCGGGTTATTTCTCCTTTTGTAACGGGAATGTGCTGCACTGTTTCTTTACAATAGTTCTGTATGGCTGCTATCATAGATGCCGGATTGGCAAAGCAAATCGCATCGGGATTGATAAGGCTCCTGAATGCCGGCACAGCTAACGCCGCATCAATCAGTTCGCCATAGGAGCTGTCTTCTCCTTCGGGCCACTCCTGACGGCAACGTTCCAGCAGCCACATTCCACAAATGTTTTTCAGGAACCGGATGGTTCCGTCTACTCCTCCTTCATTGGTGAAATTCATTTCGTAGCTCTCTTTGGTAATGACGGGTTCATCCAGTTCAATCCCCATCAGAGACCAGGTGCCGGAACTTAAATAGGCAAAATTTTTATCGGTCGCAGGAACCGCGGCTACCGCAGAAGCAGTGTCATGACCGGCTACCGCAATCACCTTTATATCTCCTAAACCGGTTTGCTTTTTCACTGCTTCACTTAGTGTGCCTATACAGGTGCCGGGGTAAACAAATTTCCCGAAAATGGTTTCGTCCAGGCCTACTTCTTTAAGCAAATCGGCATCAAAACATTTTGTTTCAGGATTCAGGATTTGGGAAGTAGAGGCTATGGTATATTCTGTTACTTTATTTCCGGTAAGCATGTAAGAGAGGGCATCGGGCATGAACAGGACTTTGTCGGTCACTGACAATAAATCCGGGCTGTTTTTCCGGATCGTATCCAGTTGGAACAGGGAGTTAAAGTTCATTATCTGAATACCGGTTTTCCCGTATACCTGCTCACGGGAGATACGGCTGAAGTATGCTTCGGGTGCATGGGTGGTGTGTGGATCCCTGTAGCAATAGGGTTGTCTCAGCAATTCGCCATCTTTCCCGATACATACAAAGTCTACTCCCCAGGTATCTATGCCAATGGAAGCGATTTCAATATTTTCATTGGCCACACATTTCAACCCTTTAATAATTTCAAGATAGAGTGCGTATATATCCCAATAAAAATGTCCGTTTACCTCAACTATGTGATTAGGGAAGCGTGTTATTTCCCGCATTTCCAGTTTACCCTCACCTACTGTTCCTAAAATTGTTCTTCCGCTTGTAGCTCCTAAATCTACTGCAAAGAAGTTTGTCGTTTTCATACGATTATATTTTCCTTTTTGGTACTATGAAACGTGCTATGAAATTATTTAATTACCTCTCCTTTGGGCGAAAATGAGATTAAATAACAGGCATGTCCGTTTCATAGAATCATTTATTATTTTAAACCTGCACTCCGGACTTTTACAGTCCATTTTCTTTCATTGCGTCTACCCGTCCGGCTCTTTCCTTTGCAGGCAGGCTTAACAGGCAGGACTTGCATTTGCTACTGCACCGCTCCAGGAGAATAAGTAACCGGAAAGAAATACGAAAAGCTTGTTGCGGTTTTTATACCGAAAGAGTAATAAAAAGCCGGTTAGCGCGTCAGTGAAAACAGCATGCAGACGACTACGGATGAGAAACTACTCTGTAATTTTCATGGTACTTCTTAAGATTAATCCTATTGGTGCATATTAAATGCACGACAAAAATACGGGATTGTATCCAAGGAATGATTGTTATATTTGACACAAAGATTATAGTATTTGATATAAAGAATCGTTTTTTTATTTAAAACCAGAATAAATTAACCGGTAAGAAAAAGGAAAAACAGCAAGTATAGCTACAATTATTTATTGTCATTATTTTACCAAATCCGGAAAATGTCTCTATTTTTATGTTTACTCCGAAAATGCTGCCGGGAAGTGGGTTCTATGCGCTGGAGTCTATACTTTCAGGTTTACTCATCCCCGCGTTGGTTCTTTTTTCCTCTTTCCCTTGTTAATAAATCTGCTGCAACAGGAACTCTTAGTTGTTCCATATCAGTAGGAAACAGCAAAAGCAACTTAAAAATCATTGTGTTATAGAGGTAGGATGGCTTCTTAACCTACCGGGAAACAATAAACCCCATATACCTTGTATCAACACAAGGAAATATGGGGTCTTTGAACGAATAAATTTTATCAACCAGAGCCTTATTCGTCTAACTAATATGTTTGCTTTCTTAACGTGTAGTTACTGTTTTAACTTCTCCTGCAAAGTCATTCAGGTTTATTTCTTCACAATTTTTTAACAACAACGCTTCACCTTCTTTTTGCTGTATAGTAACATTTTTGAATGTTATGTTTTCCGATTCGGCTATTTCAGCACCTATCCGGGCAGTAATGAAAGCATCTTCGATGGTGATGTTTTCAATTTTTTGCTCAGGCAATCCATTAAAATACATGGCTCTGCGGGCATTTTTACACATGAGTCCGCGTACGTAAATATTTTTAAACGCAGGGGTTGTTTCATCTACAGGCAGTAACCGGGCTTCGGGTTCTTCTATACCGCTTTCCAGTACTTCTACGGCAGACATTCCACCATAATACAGGTTAAATAATAAAGGTTCGGTAATGATATCCATCATGGTGACATCCTGAACAAATATATTTTCCACAACTCCCCCTCTACCTCTTTTGCTTTTAAAACGCAGGCCTACGTCGGTACCCAGAAACTTACAGTTGGATACCAATATATTTTTTACACCTCCCGACATTTCACTACCTACTACAAAACCTCCATGACCTTTGAACACGGTGCAGTTATCTACAATTACATTTTCACAAGGCCTTGCCCTTCTACGGCCATCTTCATCTTTTCCCGATTTGATGCAGATACCATCATCGCCTACATCAAAGCTACTGTTTACAATGATGCTGTTTTTACAGGATTCCAAATCCAAGCCGTCTCCGTTTTGAGCGTAAGAAGGGTTACGAACAGCAACACCGTCGATAATTACATTTTCGCACATCAGCGGATGAAGATTCCATGCCGGGGAATTCTGGAAAATAACTCCTTGTAAATACACGTTTTTACACTCGATAAGACTTACCATCACAGGGCGCAGGAAGTTTTTCACTGCTTCCCACTCCTCTTCTGTTTGCAGGTTCCGTGGTACATTCATATCACTTATCGTATCTCCATGTAATGTTTTTTCGTGTGGAAACCAATAAGTGGGGCGTTTATATACTCCTCCCCGTGAGGTAATATTTTTCCATTCGCTCTCTGTGACCTTTTCACGTTTCACCGGACGCCAGAAATGGCCGTTACCGTCAATAGCTCCATCGCCGGTAATAGCTACATTGGTCAGGTTGCGCCCTGAAATGGGAGATTGACAACGCCGGGTATCCAAGCCTTCAAACACCGTTTCTACCAACGGATATAAATCCGCATCGGGAGAAAACAAAATAATCGCACCTTTTTCCAGATGCAAATTTATATTGCTTTTCAACACAATAGGGCCCGTGAACCATATGCCATTGGGTACAATGAGCTTTCCGCCGCCTTTACTTTCCAAATCAGCCATTGCTTTGGCAAAAGCATCGGTACATAAATCTACTCCATTACCAATTGCTCCGTATGCTGTAAGGTAAACTTTATGGGCAGGGAACTTCGGAACAGATACGCGGGGCATATCAAAAGGCAGATTCTCATATAAATAATCGTATTTATTTTCTTCCCCACAATCCGAAGAACAACCCAAAAGCATGCATAAACACACATAGATTACACCCGGTAATGCAAATCCTGTTTTTGATAGAAGTCTAATCATTTATTTAAGTTTTTAATAATTTTATAGTAAATCCTGTTATTTCCTGAAACTGCCTGAGTTATTCTCCTAAATAATAAGAGGGTACCGGAGATTGGGGATAGCCTTGGGAACGCTGTATCACGTAGCTCCTGTAAATAGGGTCCTGCATTAAGGTTACTTTCCGGTCTGTGGAAGGATAGTTGGTATGGTAAATGCGTATTTCTCCCTGTAAAGCGGTCACTACTTCTTCACGCCAATCGCCAAATAAATCGGCAATCATTATGATATCTCCTTCTATTCCGGATGTCAGGGTTTCTCCTTTCCAGTAACCAATGGACTGTTTTCTGCCACGTGAACCGGAACCTGCACCCCACCGGTTATCATCTCCTTTAAAAGTCTGCCGGATATTGCCCGCGCCCCACCAAATCCAGTTACGGCATCCCGGAACATCTTGTCCACGTACCAGTTCTTCACCTTGTGCTGTTAATAAATATTTATCCCGGGAAGAACCTAGCCCTCCCCCTTTGGGATCTTCACTGGCAAAACACTCCAGGCCGGGATGAGTGGGGTCAATATCGGCAACCATTCCGTCGCCTACGTGGTAGGTTTCATGTCCGATTCCCCAGATGCGTTCCCCGGTTCTGGCATCCAACATACAAACTCCATAGCCACTCTCGTGCCACGGTTCCAATGCCAGAAATACCTCCATGCCCGGACGTTCGGGATCTATGTCTGTTAAATAGGCTTTATCGGAATGTCCTAAACCGGATGACCATAAAAGGGTTCCATTATCGTCGAGCATACATGAGCCGAGCAATATTTCATCCCGCCCATCGCCGTCTACATCTCCACATACCATGTTATGAGCTCCCTGGCTCCGTACCACAGGGTTTTCTTCATCACCATCCCATCGCCATAATTTTTCTAACTTATCGCCATTCAGCTGCCATGCATCCACCACCATGAGTTTATAGGTTCCACGGGCAGCCAGTATGCAAGGAGTTTTACCATCTAAAAAAGCTACTCCCATCTGGTTACGGTTCTGCCTGATTAGGTTACCATAGCGTTCGTTTCTTTCGGGCCAATCTACCCGGGCAATCTCTTCTCCGGTCATACCATCCAGAATAGCCAGGTATTCGCTTCCTCCGCATACCCTTCCCTTTTCATTTTTCACATAATCATCACCGGCCATTTTCACTGCGATTTCCGCCTTTCCGTCTCCGTTAAAATCATATACCACAAAAGGCGAGTACCATATACCCGGTTCTATTCCTAATCCTAAATCTTTTGTCCACAGGTAAGTTCCGTCACTCAGGTAAGCCTCCAGTTTATACGTAACTCCTGTGGTATCTCCCGGCATACCGGGGTCTACATTGGTATGGGGATGACGAATGATGTAATCATAGATACCATCTCCGTTTAAATCTCCTACCGCAACCTTACCGGCTCTTACAGAGGGGTCTTTTAATTGAATAGATTTATAGTTGGGTTCATTCAATTTATCTTCTTTTTTAACCGTGATTTTTTCCGACGCAACTGGTTTTATCCCTTTTGATAAGGCTTCTACCCAATAGATAGCTTCTCCATCTACAGGTTTTGTATCGACATAGTCTGTTGTTTCTTTTAAACTTTTACGGGTAAGTTTTTCCGTTTTCTCGTTTGACGAGCGGTAAACATGAAATTCAATATCCGAAGGATCTGTTTTGAGCAACCTCCAATTTAAATACATGTGGCTACCTCCTTGTATAGAGGCTGCTGTCAATCCACGGTTTAACCTCTCTTCTACACGCTCTTTGGCAAATCCCTCTACCAACGGTTTTTCCGCATGACCGGGGTTTAATATCTCGAAATAATAATTGCGCTCCCTGGGGTCTTGCGCATCACAAGTGAACTTTACTATGACTAGCATAGCAAACAGAATTAAAAGTTTTTTCATGTAAAAATCAGGTTAACGTTAACTTTATCTATAATCAACAGGTATCAATTTAACAGGTCCTAATAATCCGGAAGGCATAGGCTCCCAATGACTGTAATTGGTATTTTTATAATGGATGTCTGCAAAATTTATATCTTTAAATTTTCTCCATTCAATCTCCGCTTTGTCGTAGCTGGAAATACGGTTTGCGGGGAGGTTGGTTACCTCTACTTCCAGGGTGTTTTCACCTGTTTTAAGAAGTTTTCCTACTTTCCTGGTAAATGGAACTGCCCACAGTGTACCTATTTCTTCTCCATTGAGGCGTACACGGGCACTCTCCCTTACATCTCCCAGGTCGAGTATCCAATCATCTGCCTTGATGTCGGGCAGCGTAAAGGAGATGCTGTAGCAGCCGGTTCCCATGTTGGTTTTAAGCTGGTCTAACTCAATATCCGTCCACGACTTTAATTGATTGACAGGGATTCTTATATTGGCACTGGGAATACTTTCCACAAACTTTAAACTCCATCCATTATCCAGCGATACAGCCAAGGCTTGTTTTTCGGGATATTTCCATTCCGGAATATTTATATCTGCTTCCGAATAAGTTTGAAGAATAACTGACTCTCCCGACTTCACATCCATATAAACATACGTATCACCCTCTTCCTGTTTTACTTTTGCTTTTCCAATCTCACCGGTCATGGGGTCGAATATAGCTACCGAACGCGCCTTAACAGCCAGGGGAATCCATGCCTTTACATCAGACGGTTTTAAACAGGAAACAAAATAATGATAGCCTGTGTCATTGGAGCGACGGATGCACTGCAATCCGGAAACCGCTTTCATACATTCATACTTTACTCCTGTAGCTTCCAGCGTAATTTCATATTCATGTCCTGTAATTACTTTACCTTTTCCAAACGGGTGAACTGCTGTAATTCCGAAAGAATTTACCTGTGGTAATTGTTTTACCAGTTCATCCATTTTTTTCTGATTCTTTTCAAGCTGGGCAAATCCGGGAATGGTTTCCGGATATTGTTCCATAAAAACAACCTGTGCCCCTTGTTTTGTTAAATCAATGAGGTGTTCCAATACATCCACAGGCATTCTTTTTGCCGCAGGAATAATAATTGCCTGATAAGAAATTCCACCGGGTGTATGTAGTTTACCATTTACTACTTTTGTTTGCCGGAGGAAATTATCGGAGATATAATCTATATCATATCCGGCTGCATTTATTTCATGGATGCTTTCAATAAACTTAGGTGCCCGTTGCTCCATTTTATGAATATCGAACATCAGCATCCTGCCTCCTTGTTCATACCAGATATCATACAACGGAAGATATACCAGAAAATCATTATCGGGTTTTCCCATTTGCAAAAAAGACTGGCAACGGGTAATGTATTCGAAAAACGCCGGTGCATCCCTCCATATACTGTTAGTAGGAGACATATCTACGGAAGCATAAAATTTCCATCCGGGCCACTCAGCTTCTTTAGGAGAGTATGTAGTTCCGTGGAAATAGATGTGATTCACCCCTGACAGAAACAACAAATCCAAATCGGGTTTGCATTGCGAAAGCGAAGTGCGGAAATGTTCGGTAAGCCAGGTGAATGTTTCCGAAGAGGTAAACGGCTTTCCGGCAATGTGTGCCGCGGAGGATGCATACTTAAGCATTGAAAAATCCGAATCATTCGGGCGGGTCAACGTGTCTTTACGCAATCCCTTTATTCCGAAATCGGAAATCCCGAAGCCTTCACACTCCGGAATATCTACGGCCGCGTATATATCTATCAGGTTTCCCGGGGAACCGTGTGCCTGGTTACGTGTGAGGCTTCCGTGACGATTTGCCCAGGCTGTCCACTGGCGGGTAAAGTTTTCTATGAGCAATTCGCCCATCGTTTCCCGGTAATCGGATACAATGCGTGCGGTAGTATCCGAACGCTCAGCAGAAAGAAATTCCGGCAGATACGCTTCCAGTTTATAGCCCCGTCGTTTTGCAAACTGTTCCAGGAAGTCGGGTGTCCAATCTGCCCGGTAAACTTCATAGGAGTCATTGAAAAATGTATGGGGATAAGAGGTCTTATTACTTTGGAAAGCTTTATCAAATTTACCTAAATAGTTTTTAACCGCCTTCTGAGACAAGTGGTCCATCACATATCCTTCTCCACCGGGTGCAGCACGTTTTACTTTTTGCAGGGTTTTCCCATTGAATAGAGCAATTACTTTCCAGCTATCCGAAGGGGCATTCCATTGTAAATTTCCTCCTTTGTCTACTTTATTGGTTATATCCAGTCGTTCATCTTCCGGTCCAAAAGCCATTACCCGTGTTAAAACGGCAATATTCTTTTGTTTCTCATCTTCAACTTCTATCTTATCTTTTACCGTTTCCCCGGCGTTTAATGTATATTCACGAAATAAAAGCCGGGTTGCCGCATCTTCCAAGGTAACTTCAGGTCCTCCAAAAGGCCATCCGGTTCCGGTATTCATATCTATTTGCATCCCTAAGCGTTTAGCTTCCGCCTGAGTGTGTGCCAGCATTTCCATCCACCTGGGAGAGAGAAAGTCTATTTCGTTTCTTTCATTCCCTTTTACTCCATAGATAGGAGTAATTTCCAATGTTTTTATTCCGGCACGTACATACTCTTCTAGGTTGTAAGTGAGGTTGTCTTTATTTACCGCACTTCCCATCCACCACCATCGTGCAGCGGGATAAGCTTCGATGGCTGGTTGTGGCCATGAAACCTGTTGTGCAAAAATAAAAGAGCAGACAAGAAGATATCCTGCCGAAATAATAAACTTTTTCATACTACCGATTTTATTACAGCTTAATACTTGTTACTTACTACAGTTCAGTTCCTTATTTTCCAACAAAAAATTAATCCCAAAACAATCTTTTTCCTTCAAAAAACTTACCTACTTCCAACGAACGATTTATTATTTACCCAATTCTATACATCCTAAAATAAACGGACCGGTAGCTTTGGCATCGTTGTCCCTCATCTTTTCCCCGATGTAATACTCAAAACTTCCATCCCGGTAAGGGTGTCCGCCTAGTCCGCCTACCTGACAGCAACGTGTTAATGTAAGTGTGCCGTCGGGGTTTTCCACAATCAATTTATTTACTAAACCTTTATAGGCTTTTTCCGCATAAACACGGTATTTTTCATCTATATATTTTTTATTAACCGCTTTGGCATAGGCATACATAAACTGCGAAGTTACCGAAGCTTCGGGAAAGTTGCCTTCCCGTTGCGGTTGGTCCAATACCTGGTACCACAGCCCATGCCGGTCCTGATATTTCGGTAAAGTTTCCGCCAATCCCTGTATCCACCCAATGATAGAAGCACGTCCGGGATGAGTTTCGGGAACATAATCCAACACATCTACCATAGCCATAAACCACCATCCGATACTTCTTCCCCAGAAATTAGGGGAGTGTCCGGTTTCGGGATTTGCCCAACGCTGCTTCTTACTTTCGTCCCACGCATGCCAGTACAAACCTGTATTCTCATCGTAGGTGTTCTTCTGGCAGATAGTAAACTGGTTTACCGCTTCATCAATCCATTCGGGTTGATTAAACTCTGCTCCATATTGAGCAAGGAATGGGGAAGCCATATATAAACCATCTAACCAGATTTGATGTTGATAAATCAGTTTATGCCAATAGGCACCTTCCAGCGTACGGGGATGATTCTTTAATTGCCCCACTAGTTTATCCATAGCCAACTTATATCGTTCTTCCCCGGTTTCGCGATATACATCAAACAGCACTTTGCCGGGATTGATATAATCCAGATTATACGTTTCCAGTTTATATAAATGGATATCTCCGTTTTCATTAATAATGGTGTCTGCCCACTCTTTCACATAATCAAAATAGAGGGGATCACCGGTTTGTTTCCACATACCCAGCATGGCACAACAGCCCACTCCCTGCGCATATCCGAAGTAGAGTCGCTTGCCGTGGTCTAGCTGCCAGGCTTGCGGGAAACGCCGGATTTCCGAATCGGCAAAACGGCGTGCATAGGCTTCTTCCTCAAAATTGTCTGTGCGGAAAGGGGTAGCAGGTAAACCGGCTCTATTGTAAAGGTTTACCCGGAAGAAATTCCGGTATCCGTAGCGCACTGCTACTGGCTCTTTTACTTGCGGTGCATATAACTCTACCTGATTACCATTTATAATGGTACCGACTGCCGGATAAAAACGTTCATCACTTCCCGCAATAAAGAAACCCTGCAAACTATCGTTATTTACCTGAACGGCTGAAGTGTAATCACCTCCCTTATATTCATCCGGAGCTACAGTAGTTAATCCATCATCTGCATAATCAAAAGTAACAATTACTTTATTGCCGGTCACTTTCATATCTTTATATACTGGCCCGGAATACGTAACGGGTTTACCGTATTGTTTGGCCAATGCCCACAAAGCCAGGCGTTCCCCGGTAACGCGTTTACTACGCGGATGAATATCGGTAGAATCACCCGCATCGGTAATTACTACCATTCCGGTATTATCTACCTGCAACCATGTTTTGAGCTGTGCTTCCCGGATGCCTGCCGGTTGTTGGTAATGGGGTGCAATCTGCACAAAATAGAAAGGCATATCGGGTTGGTTCCACTCTTTTCTCCAGCTGTTTATCATATTGGTAAACACCTCCTGGTATTTTTCGTGACGAATGGAGTTGGATTCACCCTGATACCAGATATTCCCTTTAATGGTATAAGGAAGAATGGGTGCTATCATTCCATTCCATAAAGTAGCAG
>Ga0192240_10658_pt1 | contig 12518 bp, 15 predicted proteins | sample Koala_Koa27_H3_FD_131237 | JGI IMG/M metagenome (GOLD analysis project Ga0192240, IMG submission 131237) | Enriched cells from koala feces incubated with labeled cellulose particles, San Francisco Zoo, California, United States - Koala_Koa2-7_H3 ...
GAGGATATCCCGGACCATGTGACGGTTCCGGGCCAGCCGGTGGAGATGGGCAGCCTTTATGGCATCAGTAACCTTGTATCCCCCGATGGATGGGGCGGGGAACTATCGGGCCGCCTGGACCTGCGGGGGCTTCAGACCGTGACCATTGACGGCGAGGATGCCAAGGACCTGGATGACGCGGTGACCATATGCAGGGACGGGCAGGGGCATTATATCCTGGGTGTCCATATCGCCGATGTGAGCCATTATGTGAAGGAGGGAAGCCCCCTTGACCGGGAGGCACGAAAGCGGAGCACCAGCGTTTATCTGGTGGACCGGGTCATACCCATGCTGCCCCACAAGTTGTCTAACGGCATATGTTCCCTGAACGCTGGCACGGACCGTCTGGCCTTAAGCTGCATCATGGAAGTGGACGCACAGGGAACCGTGCTGGACCACCGGATTGCCGGGACCGTAATCCATGTGGACAGGCGCATGACTTATACTGCGGTCAATGCCGTGGTGACGGACCGGGATGAGGCCGTGATGGCGGAATACGAGGAATTCGTCCCCATGTTCGACTGCATGAAGGAACTGGCGGATATCCTCAGGGAGAACCGCAGGAAGCGGGGCGCCATTGACTTTGATTTCCCGGAGAGCAAGATTGTGCTGAATGAACAGGGAAAGCCCCTGGAAATCAAGCCCTATGAGCGCAATGCGGCCACCAGGATCATCGAGGACTTCATGCTGCTGGCCAATGAGACCGTGGCTGAGGACTATTACTGGCAGTCCATCCCGTTCCTTTTCAGGAGCCATGACAACCCGGACCCGGAAAAGATGAAACAGCTGGGGACATTTATCAATAATTTCGGATACTTCATTAAAATGCAGCATGGGGAAATCCATCCCAAGGAACTTCAGAAGCTGCTGGACAAGATAGAAGGCACACCGGAGGAGGCGCTGCTCTCCAGGCTGACCCTGCGCTCCATGAAGCAGGCAAAGTATACCACCCTATGCTCCGGGCACTTTGGCCTGGCCACCAGGTATTATACACATTTTACCTCCCCTATCCGGCGCTATCCTGACCTCCAGATCCACAGGATCATCAAAGAGACCCTGAAGGGAGGGCTCAGTGACAAGAGGGCGGCACATTATGAGAAAATCCTGCCGGAAGTAGCGGTGCAGACCTCTGTCCTGGAACGCAGGGCGGACGAGGCGGAGCGGGAGACAGATAAACTGAAGAAGTGCGAATATATGTCACGGTTCATCGGACAGGATTTTGACGGAGCCATATCAGGCGTCACCAACTGGGGCCTTTATGTGGAACTTCCCAATACCGTGGAGGGACTGGTCCGCATGAGCGATCTGGATGACGACTATTATATATTTGATGAACAGCACTATGAACTCATAGGGGAGATGACGAAAAAGACCTATAAGCTGGGACAGCCCGTCAGGGTGACCGTGTCCTCCACGGACAGGCTTTTAAGGACCGTTGATTTCATCCTGGCAAAGGACTGGGAGAAGCATCCGGTGGAAGAGAAAGGGGAATAGACGCATGGGGAAGGAAAGTATTAAGCTGGTAGCCAACAATAAGAAGGCATACTATGATTATTTCATTGATGAGAAATTCGAGGCTGGAATCGAGCTTTTCGGCACGGAGGTAAAATCCATCCGTATGGGCAAGTGCAGCGTCAAGGAAGCATTTGTCAAGATTGACAAGGGGGAAGTGTATGTCTGCGGCATGCACATCAGCCCCTATGAGAAAGGCAATATATTCAATAAGGACCCGTTGCGTACCCGCAGGCTCCTGCTTCACAAGTATGAGATCATGAAGCTGGACGGGAAGATTGCGCAAAAGGGTTTTACCCTGGTTCCGCTTCAGGTGTATTTTAAAGGAAGCCTGGTTAAGGTCCAGATTGGGCTTGCGCGCGGTAAAAAGCTTTATGACAAGAGGGCGGATATTGCCAAGAAGGATCAGAGAAGGGAACTGGAAAAGGATTTCAAGGTGAAAAACCTTTATTAAGGCAGGGAAGCATGAAGGAATATCTGAATTTTATAAAAGAAGTAGAAGGACTGAAATCCACGCTGAGGACAGCATGGACCGTATCCGGACGTCAGGAGAGCACGGCAGAGCACTCCTGGCGCCTGGCCCTTGGCGCGGCAGTACTCTGTCATGAATTTCCTGAACTTGACAGGGAAAAGGTGATGCTTATGTGCCTGGTCCATGACCTTGGGGAACTGTACAGCGGCGATGTTTCCGCGGCGCTCCGGCCCGATGCCGGAAAAAAGCATGACCAGGAGCAGAGGGATGTGGAAAGAGCGGCCGCCAGCCTTCCAAAGGCCTGCGCAGAGGAAATCAGAAGCCTGTGTGAGGAATACAACCGGGCAGGGACACCGGAAGCCAGGTTCGTAAAGGCCATGGACAAGGCAGAGACCATCCTGCAGCACAGCCAGGGAAAGAATCCGCCGGATTTTGACTACGGTTTTAACCTTTCCTACGGAAGGGAGTATTTTGGGCAGGATGGCCGGCTGGAGGAATTACGCGAACTGGTTGACAGGGAGACGGAAAAGCGCATGGAAGAACCGTAAGGGACTGAGGGTGAGCAATCACGGAAGATTTCAGATAATAGGATATAACATAATAGGATATAACAAAAAGCAAGCATTATCTGCTTGCTTTTCTTATGACCTGACCGGGAATCGAACCCGGGTTTACGCCGTGAGAGGGCGTCGTCTTAGCCGCTTGACCATCAGGCCTTTTGTTGTTTGCTGTACTCATCAGCGACAGCTTGTTTATAATACCATAGAGTTTTTAATTTGTCCAGTATTTTTTAAAAAAAAATCAAAAAAGTTTCTGATTCCGGAAATTGAAAAGACCAGTCGGGGAACTGGTCTTTTCAGGAGAAGGTATTTCGTTTCTTATGGGGTGTAGCAAAAACTATATAATGTATTGGGGGGGTTTACGTTAATTATAATAGCATAGGTAATAAAAAAAGTGTGCACAAAGATTCGTTATTTCAAAAAAAGTTTATATGCATTATTACAGGGCCATGGGAAATGTGTCGGCCATGGCTGTACTTTTATAAGGTTTATATGTGAGACTTACCGGACATGGCTGGTAAGTCTCATTATTTTCACCTCGGAGTGTTTCCTTGGCCGGCTGACGGCAATGGGGCAGATGGCATAACAGGCAATGTGGTCACTGTAATTACAGGCCGGATGGAGCAATGGCCATCAGGGCCGGCAGAATACCATCCATATATACCTTAAGTGGCCTGGCACAGCGCGATGATGCGTCCCGGGGCTGTCTGCGGGGGAATACTCCTTGTGGTGGCCGTGTAATAAACCAGAAGGTAATGATTGGCAGGTGAACATAGGTAGGCCTGGCCGTTCATGGTGGAAATGACAGTGGACTGGTACAGGTTCAGCTTCAGGGAGTTATCAATGGCGGTAAGGTTTTCATCAAAGTAACCGATGGCCACGTCCTCCTCAGGCCGCAGCACCGCAATCAGGTCAGCGCGGTACTGGGGCGGATAGATAAGAGGAACGGGCTGGGTGCTGTCATAGAAAGCAGCGATGCGCATTCCGGGGAAGAGGCGCATGGTGTCCACAACAAAGGTATCATGGGTCATGATGATATGGATCTGCTGTCCGTCCACGCTGAGGGAGACGAATTGGCTGCAGCAGTCATCATTATAAGCGGTAATGTCGGTGATGGTCCCCATGACAGGGGTAAGATGTTCAAAATTCATAAGGAAAAATCCTTTTTTGTTTATCATATGCAGATGTGGGGGAAAGGGGTACTGGTGTCTTGGGAAAGAACCGGAAAAGCCATAGAAAAAGGAGGAGGCCGGTAAACTATCTTTACCGGCCGAGTATTATGAAAAAAAGTTTTATTAGCATTAACTCTTTACAATATTTAGTATATCGGTAAAATGTGAGGAGAATTTTATCATTCTGTAACAAAATTATGAACAGAGTGTAAGGAGTTTGTGAATACGCAATCCAAGGAACCATGGATGCCAATCATCGGCCGGCCCGAACCGGACGCCTTCCTGTCCGCGGCGCCTCCTGTCCTTTGGTTTAAGGGGCGCCTGAAAATGGACATGGGGCAGGAAAAAGAATGACATTTTTGTTAAATATGGACATATGGCATTGTAAATTGTAATCAATGTGATAGACTTAGAATATATAATAAAATACATAAAGGAAGGAGCAGAAGAGTGAAAAATAAATTAAAGCAAAAACACCATTTAAGCAAACACAAATAGGGAGTCAAACGGCTCCCGAAAAAAAGTAATATTAAAAACAGCAACATTGACTGTCATCCTGTGACTAAATAAACCATGGTTTATACCAATGATAAGAGTCCGGGCTCAAAGTCCCACTTGTTTGTGCTTGAAAGGATGACGGCACATATAAACATACGGGGTCGAAACAAAGTTCGCCACTCCTCCTCCCGTGCTCTGTAGTGTATTGCTGTTTCAAAATCTATTATAAACAAATTAGAGGAGAGACACAACAAGCTTTTTCATGACTTATTTGTGCCTTGAGCGAAGCGAAAGGAATGGTGAAAAACATGAAATTTTATATTTGCAGTCATTGCGGCAATATTATTGCGTACGTAAAGAGCAGCGGGGTACCGGTTATGTGCTGCGGTGAAAAAATGCAGGAGCTGGTTGCCAACACAACGGATGCGGCAGTTGAGAAGCATGTTCCGGTGGTTACGGTGGACGGACAGAAGGTTACGGTTACCGTTGGGGCGGCAGAGCATCCCATGGCACCGGAGCACTATATCCAGTGGATTGCCCTTGCCACCGCACAGGGCAACCAGAGAAAGGAACTGAAGCCGGGCCAGAAGCCCCAGGCAGAATTCATGATATGCCAGGGCGACGAGGTTGAGGCGGTTTATGCATACTGTAATCTTCACGGGCTTTGGAAAGCATAAGTCTGTCAGGAGCAGAACAGAAGACAGGATTCTTTCGTCCGCAGGCATAAGCGGGCAGTGAAGGCCGGGACGGGGCAGCGGTTTCCGTCCCGGCCTTTTGCGTTCTGTTTTCCCGATGGAAGCTCCCGGCCTGCTGCCCGTCTTCCGTCCCGGACTCCTGCCTGTGCTCTGCCCCGGCCGGCCCCACCCAAACCGCCTTCTAAGCGTTCCCATGCCCTTTGCCTCCCCTTGGGACAATCCCGGATTTCCTGCGTATTATATACCATAATGGAAAGGGGATGTATAGCATGAAGATATGTTTAGACGCGGGTCATTATGGCAGATACAATCAAAGCCCGGCAGACAAGCGTTATTATGAGTCGGAAATTGTATGGAAGCTCCATCTGCTTCAGAAAAAATACCTGGAAGCATATGGAATCGAGGTAATCACTACCAGGGAAGACCGGGACACGGACAGGAGTTTGTATGACAGGGGAGCCGCTTCCAGGGGATGCGACCTGTTTATATCGGACCATACCAATGCAGTGGGGGATTCTGTTAACAATGCAGTGGATTATCCTGCGGCATACTGTGCCATTAACGGGAGCGCGGATGGGATTGGGATGGCCCTGGCACAATGTGTGGAGACGGTCATCGGAACAGGCCAGCCTGCGCGCATTGAACACCGCAGGGGAAGCAATGGGGATTACTATGGCGTGCTGCGCGGGGCAACGGCCGTGGGGACGCCGGGGCTGATTCTGGAGAACTCCTTCCACACCAATAAGGAGACAGTGAAGTGGCTGTTAAATGATGCCAACCTTGAACGTCTTGCCAGCGCCCAGGCCGATACAATAGCCCTGTATTACGGCATAACAGAACCCGTTAAGAAATCCGGCTGGGCGGAGGAAAACGGAGGCTGGAGATTCTATCTGGGCAATACCGGGGATTATGTGGCCAATGATTGGTATAAGGATGGGGATTACTGGTATTGGTTTGACGCTGCAGGCATGATGGTGCACAATGACTGGAAGACAGGCTCGGATGGAAAATGGTATTACCTTCAGGAAAATGGAGCCATGGCAAAGGACCAGTGGGTTATCTGGAAACATGAACTCTACCGCCTGAAAGAGGACGGAAGCATGTTTGAGGGCTGTGTATGTCTTGAAACAGATGAAAAAGGAGCCCTTAAGTTCCCGGACATGGGAACCCTCACGGAATGTGGGAAAATAGAAGAATAGAGGAGGGGATTTTTATTGTCCGGCGTTGAGGGATGGAGTATAATAGAAGGAGAAAATGCCTTCCATTGGCCTGATTATCAGCGGGCATGGAAGAAAAGGGGGATACAGCATGGTACTAAAATGTTTTTCAATGCCGGACGAAACCACCACACTGACATTTTATCCATGTAATGCGGATACCGGGCCAGGCGGCGGGTATGACACGTGTGCAGATACCCTGACCGTGTACCGGACAGACTTTATGAAACTGCTGCTTCCATATCTGCAGCATGTGCAGCCTGGGTTTGATGCCTGCCAGGATAACCGGATGGACAGGAGGCAGTGGAACAATCTGATTCAGGAGATGGAACGCGACATGGGCAATATACGGTTTGATGACACGGCCTTTGATTTCTATACTGGATTTGTGGGATGGATTACAAAGACATTGAGTGAGTATGAGGCCATTGTTGTGGGCAGTGACCATTGACGATATGTAAAGGACCCTTTGGTTCATTCGGTAAATACGTATGAATCTGACAGGACGGGCCGGGAAATGTGATTGGTTTCCCGGCCTGTCCTGTTGGGGTTTATGCTGCCTATGTTTCCTGATTCTGCTGGCCATATCCGTAATGCTGGCCATATCCGTAATGCTGGCCATATCCGCAATGCTGGCCATATCCGAATTACCAGCCATACCCGAATTACCAGCCATACCCGAATTACCAGCCATACCCGCATTACCAGCCCGCAATGCTGACCCGGCATTATTGACAGCTTCCTAAACAATCATTCAATGGCTTTAAATGCCTCCTCCAGGTCTTCCAGGATATCATCAATATGTTCGGTGCCGATGGACAGACGGATGGTTCCCGGCCGGATTCCCTGCTCCAGAAGCTCGGCCTCATTTAACTGGGAGTGTGTGGTGGAAGCTGGGTGGATGACCAGGGACTTCACGTCAGCCACATTGGCCAGCAGGGAAAACAGTTCCAGGTTGTCGATGAAGTTCCTGGCCTGCTCAGCGCCGCCCTTGATCTCAAAGGTGAAGATGGAACCTCCCCCATGAGGGAAATACTTCCGGTACAGAGCCTGCTGACCAGGATCCCGGCTGACGGACGGATGATGGACCGCTTCCACCAGGGGATGGCTTTTCAGGTAATCAACCACTTCCAGGGCATTCTCCACATGGCGTTCAACCCTGAGGGACAGGGTTTCCAGACCCTGGAGGAACATGAATCCATGGAAGGGGGAGAGGGTTGCGCCCGTGTCCCTTAACAGGATGGCCCTGATGCGGGTGACAAATGCAGCAGCGCCCACATCCTGTGCAAAGCGGATGCCGTGGTAGCTTGCATTGGGTTCTGTAAGTCCGGGGAATTTCCCGGAAGCAGTCCAGTCAAAGCGTCCGCCGTCCACAATGACCCCGCCTACCGTGGTTCCGTGTCCGCCGATGAATTTGGTGGCGGAATGGACCACGATATCAGCGCCATACTCAATGGGGCGTACCAGATAAGGGGTTGCAAAGGTATTATCGATTACCAGCGGGATCTGGTGGCGGTGCGCAATGTCCGCAATGGATTCTATGTCCGCAATGTCTGAGTTGGGGTTGCCGAGGGTTTCGATGAAGATGGCTTTTGTATTGTCCCTGACAGCCTCCTCCAGTCCCTTCAGATCAGCCGGGTCTACAAAGGTGGTTTCAACCCCGTATTCGGGAAATGTATGTGCCAGATAATTATAGGTCCCGCCGTAGATATGGCTGGATGCAACAATATGGTCGCCGGAGCGGGTCAGGTTCTGGAAGGTGTAGGCCAGGGCCGCTGCGCCCGAGGCAGTTGCCAGGGCCGCCACGCCGCCTTCCAGGGCCGCCATCCTTGCCTCAAATACATCCAGGGTAGGATTGGTCAGCCTGCTGTAGATATTGCCTGCATCGCTGAGGTTAAAGCGGGCCTGTGCATGGCTGCAGTCATCAAACACGTAGGAAGATGTCTGGTAAATCGGAACCGCCCTGGAGCCGGTGGCCGTATCCGGATGTTCCTGTCCTGCATGAAGCTGTGTTGTCTCAAATCTGAAATGTCTGTTTTCTCTTCTAAGTTTTTCTCCCATGATTTGTCCTCCATTCCATTCCTACTGTTTCTATAGGTTTAGTTGATGATAGCATGGGAGTTTTTTCCTGTCAAGAGTTTATTTTGCTGATAATATATATTTAAGGAGGGAATGAGGTGGTGGGACAGGGAGAGGTATGGTAAAATAAGGACAGATGAAAGAAAGGGCGGGTGCGGATGAAAGAAATCATAGACTTCATTGAAGAGAATGTGGATGGCAGGACACTGTCCACAAAGGAATTGGTTTACGAGCTGGAAAATGGAGCGCTGCAGGGGGTTTACTCTGACCAGATATCCTTTTCCAACCTGAAATATTCCAAAAGTGGGTTTCAGATGGATATGTTTATTGTATCTAACGAGAAAATCTGGCTGATTGGCAAGGAAGGACAACGGGAGAAATTAAGAAAGGATTTTAGCGCTGTATCCATGTTTCGGTTTGAACTGGCGAAACGGAAGAGTACGGACTCCATAACAGGCTGTTTTCGATTTATTTCAGCTTCAGGGAAACATGTTGCGGCAGAGGCTGTGGTAAGCGGGATTTATGATGTGCGTCTTGAGGACGGTGTGCTGAGGTTATCGGAAGACCAGGTCTTATATCGGGACCAGCCCATACAGGATGGGCGTCATAAGCCGGTTGCTTTTCAAGCGGAGCATTGTTTTTATTGCAGGGGAGGAAAACTGCACTATGAATACGATGGCAGGAGTTTTGATGTGGACGCAAAAACCTTGGAGCGCTGTGACAGCCCTGATACCTTCCCTCCGTTTATATCCGTAGAGCAGTAAGCCTGCCGATATTTAATGTAAGAGGGATGATGACAAGTGGAAGAAGCAGACGATAGTGATTAAAACAAACATAGTAATAAAACAAACCATAGTAATTAAACAGGAACCTGACCGGTATACCTATCACCGGCCAGGCTTTTTTTATTTGGCCGGCCAGGAATCCGACATTATTTGACAATTTTCGACATCCGCGCGATGACAACAGAGGGAAGAAAAAAATAGGAGGGGGATTATTGCACGGCTCATCCGTTCTATAAACATCGGAGGAATTAGGAATGAAAAAGTGTAAAATTTATCTCGCTGCGATATTCATAATGGCTGCCCTGTTTACAGCATATAAAACCTGGAGTCCGGAATACCGGATCTGCCGGTCATTTTCCTATTCATGTACGGATTACAGGGAGACGGAACTGCATGTAATCATCAACAGACCATGGGGAGTGGGGGAAACCATTGAAAAGATAGTAACCCAGTACAATAAAATGAACGGCACGCCGGACCGCCTTGTCATATGGTGCTACCATAATGAAGACGACATGGACCAGGGCAGGGAATTTTACAAGGCAGAGTTTGAGTGCGGGAAGGATATGGTAACGGACCCCCCGGAAGCATATTGATATAAGCCGGGCATCCGGCGCCGGATTCCGGCCTGCATCATGGAATAGGGTAGGAAAATCAAAACAGATGTGATAGAATGTTCTTTATAGTCAGGAGGGACGGTATGAAGAAGGAAAGGATATGCCGTGGGATTACGGCAGGATTGTACGCGGATATCTGAAACGCCATACCAGACTGCTGGATATTGATACGGGAGGCGGGGAGATCCTGTTAAGCTTCAGGCATCCTTATGAATATACAAGCGCAACAGAAGGTTATCCCCCTAATGTGGATCTGTGTAAACAGGTATTACTGCCCCTTGGAATTGATTTTCGGGAAGCTGGCGATGTGAGCCGCCTTCCCTTTGAAGACCGTTCCTTTGATCTGGTCATTAACAGGCATGGGGACTTTGATGCCGGGGAACTATACCGTGTATTAAAGCCTGGAGGCGCGTTTGTCACACAGCAGGTAGGGGCGGAGAATGACCGCGGTTTGGTGAATCTGCTGCTGCCGGGCACAGAACTGCCATATCCGGAGCAATACCTGGACAAGGTTACTGAAACATTCCTGTCTGCCGGGTTTGAAATCCTAGAGTCCCAGGAGGCATTTCCTAAAATAAGGTTTTACGATGTAGGGGCGCTGGTATGGTTTGCCCGGATTATCCAGTGGGAATTCCCGGGATTTTCCGTGGAATCCTGTTGGGATAACCTGTTGAAGGCACAGAAAGTTTTGGATGAAAATGGCGTGATAGAGGCATCGACCCACAGGTTCCTGCTGACAGCATTAAAAGCAGGATGAATGCAATGAAAAATGACCGGTCGGGGAACCGGTCATTTTAGGAGAAGGTATTTCGTTTCTTATGGGGTGTAGCAAAAACTATATAATGTATGGAACACACCACTCCTATCTGTATAGGTAAAATGTCCGATACCAACTATATGTTCATTGTTAATGGTATGCAGCGTGTCGCTAAAGTAGGGGATAGGGTACAGATAAAATATGAGAAAAACAAAAACATTGTCAAAGCCAGGGGCTGTCTAACCAGTGTGAACCTGGATGAGATGATGATTGGAAACAGAACGTTCGCAATGCATAGCGTAAGGGATTTCATCAGTCTGCCATAAGGCCCCTTATTTACAAGGTTTTCATCCTGATTTCGTGTTGTGGTTCGTGTTGTGTCATGCCTTAAAAATGCACATTTTTCGTTAGTTTTGTCACGTCATGGATGTGATTGGCTAATGCAAGAAGCACGTATTTACAATGTTTCCTGCAGATACGTGCTTCCTAAAAAGTGGAGCTGAGGGGAATCGAACCCCTGTCCGAAAACCAATTCCCTGTTCTTCTACTATCATAGTCCTTTATTTGACATTCCCTCTGCCATCAGGGAAAGGACACCCGGATGGTTTCAGTAGCTTCATCATACGCCCATATGCTCAAAGCTTTGCATAAGTCGTTTCCCACATAGTCGATGCCAGGGTCTTAAAGTGCGGGTGCTCTAAGTCTGACAGCTGCCATTAGGCAGCGATAGCTAATTCGTCGTTAGCGTTTATATTTATTTTTGCCATTTAACCCATCGCATGGGGATAGCTTCACCAGCTGCATGACCCCCGTCGAAACCAGTACAACCCCTGAATAATCAGTGTTCCATGTGTCTGGTATGCTAACGAATCCTGCACTTTCTACATAATAGCAGTTTCCTTGGCCGTTGTCAAGGGCTGAGTTTGGAATAATCATATACTCCTGATTCAGCAAAAAAATAATAATTTCCTGTTTCCCCAAAGAACTTGTCATAAAATGCACCTGTAAATAATGAGCAGACCCACTTTGTGCCCGCTAATTCCTGTTCCAGCCGGTTTTTCCCGGACTCAGGGGCATTTTCCGCCATCCACCATAACAGCTCCTTCTGAAACGGTTCCGCATCTTTATCCTTAATATGGAACCGGCGGTTTTTAAGCCCGAAATAGTCATCTATCCAATAATCGCGCAGCGCTGTAATCCACTCAGCATCCGGCATCCGCCCCACCACCAGCTGGTCCGGTGATGTCCGCTCCTGCTCACTGCATATCCAGTCATTCTGGCAGTACAGATTCAGAATGAAAAGCACGAGAAACGCTTCCTGCCAGCCACCAGGGGCTTTTCCACGCCAATAAAGGAAACTCCCAGCGGATATTGGAAAAAGTCATGGACGTGTGCATTATATTTCCTGATATCAATGGCTGCCGCATTAATAGCCAGCCTTTCTTTGTCCTGTGTTAATTGATACAGCTGTTCAATCAGATTCCTCATTTTTGCGCCATATATCCCCTTAATATTTAAAAAACACCCATTCCCAGCAACTGGAGGGCCAGCAGCCCCAGAAGGAAGGAAACGGCATTGGCAGCCGCCGTATACTTCAGTATGGACTTCTTCGGAAACCTTCTCCCCATGAAGCGCAGATAAATCCGGTACTCTGCTGCCAGCACAAGGATTTCAAACACACACATCACGGGAAAATAATATCCCCGGACATACAGACGGAAAGTGAAATCCAGATACCCTAATATAATATTCATAACCAGGTTGGTGCCCACATTCGTAAGGAATATCACCCATTTTGGCCCGACGCCCATGACGGCCCCGACTGCTGTTTCAATCCCAGCATTAAAAAGCACGGTCAGAACCAGTATGATGGCTGTCCCGGCAAAATATCCCCTGTAATTAACAGGGGCCGGGGAATTGGCATACGCCTGAATCATTCCCGCTTCCATGGCAAGCATTGTCATAATACAGAATTTCCCCACACAGCTCTTCTTCAAGTACATCCCTCCTGGTATTTTGCTATTCTGATACCTGATATTTTGCTATTACGGTATTCTGTCATTCCAGTATTCTGCTATTCCGGTATTCCTCTATTCTGCTGTTGCCTTGACCGTC
>Ga0192240_10665_pt1 | contig 12388 bp, 14 predicted proteins | sample Koala_Koa27_H3_FD_131237 | JGI IMG/M metagenome (GOLD analysis project Ga0192240, IMG submission 131237) | Enriched cells from koala feces incubated with labeled cellulose particles, San Francisco Zoo, California, United States - Koala_Koa2-7_H3 ...
CTGAAGTAATAGTCAGGCTCCAGTCTTCCGACAAAAAAAGTATCATCATTCGCATAGATAAACTGATCCGAAAGTCCTTTTATGCGATGCAAATTTAACTCAATCGGATGTGAAGAAAATACAGGACGGTAATCAGACGGAATATAATCCTCATGTATTACAATATGAAGTTTAGGGTGCTCCGGATTCAACCAGGTCGGAACATGCCCCCACGTCACAAAATGAATCCGATGAATCCAGGGGAGGTTTCGTTCCACTCCCCGAAACCAGTAACGCATCAGACCCCAGTCGCGGTAGAAGGAAATCGTGTTATTATTCTCATCTTCTGATTCGTAAAACTTCCTCTGTGCCCGCCAGGCAGGGTCTGCTCCATCCACCCATGGGATGACCAAATCAATATCGCTCTTCATAGACAGAACCTCATCAATGAATTCCGATTCAAACAAAAACGCAGGGAACCACAGCTTTACACCAGGTTCCCCACGTTACACTCGAGCTTAGTTATGAGCACTTGCTCAATGATACAACCACCCTTTTTCTGTAAAATCATCATCTCATGACAGTATATAAAACAATCCCGAGACATGCAAGATGGTCTGTATAAAATCATTATGGGTTAATAACAGTACTACCACTACCACTGTCGACAACACCATCGTCAACGCTAGCTCCAGCATTTTCAGCGGTACCAGCTGAACTATTAGTTACAACATAATCATAATCTTTATCAAAACTGATTACCTCTGCCTGTGGCGCATTATACTTTTTCATGTTTTCATCTCCTTCGCTGATTATTTTCGAAACATATCAGAATTTCCCTATATGCCTATTGATCACTTACACTACTGGCAGAAGCACCATCTTGTCTAACAGAACCCACTGAACTGGTTACAACATAATCATAATCCTTATCAAAGCTGATTACCTCTGCCTGAGGCGCACTATATTCTTTCATGTTCTCACTTCTTTCTCTAATTATACTTCCAAATATTATATCAGAATCCATTTGGGTTTGCAATAGACCGGGAAATATTTGATGATATAAATTTACCGCAGAAATGACACCCGCTGTATTGAATTCACACGGTTGCATAATAACCCAATGGGTTGGTCAGGCTCTTACTTTCTTATGCCCGTTCGATTATGCAGGTATGTTCCCTGGTACTCTTATCGTAATTGATACCGACCATGGTAAGATTGCCGAAGTACTGCTTCAGCCTGCCGTCATAGCGTTTTTCCCTAATCTGCTTTATCGCCGTATCAGCGTCTTTGTCGTACTTCAGTTCTACGACCAATGCCGGGAAATCCGTGTTTCTCCGAGGCAGGAACGCCAGATCAGCAAACCCTTTTCCCGCCGGCAGCTCATGAACAATTTCATAGTAACGCCGCGCCGTATAATAGGCAAGGATGACCGCAGCGCTCAATGACGCCTCATTGTTGTACTCTAAAGCAGAAGCAACACTTTCATGCGTTTTTTCCAATGCTGCCGCTACCTTTTCAGAGTTGCCGCCTATTGTAGCTTCCAGAAGATCATCCGAGTCCTGAATGGCAGCCGCCACATACTCCCAGTTCGTGTTGCGGACAGCATCGCCAAATGCGCCCGCCACCTCCAGATTAGGAATGGATACCTTTTCCGCAGCACTATCATATGTCAGGTAACCGAGATGAATCAGCAGGGTCAGTACATCATCTTTATTCTTAAAAGAAATTATATCGTTCTGGAACGTGCTGATTTTGACCCTGACAGACTCGCCGCCCAGCATACGCACGATTGCACCTTTGAGACCATCGAAGTCCATTTCAATGTACTTCTTCAACGATTCATATGTCTCGGAAGCCGTCCAGTAATTTTGTATTTCCTCCTCCAGTATTGCGTTCATCACCGAGCTTGGACTATACACATGATTGACTCGACTAAACAAATAACCGTCATACCATAACTGCATTTCTTCAAAACTCATTCCATATTCATCGCAAAGATGCTTTACTTCGCCTTCTGTAAAGCCAATGTACTCCGCAAGTCTTTTCGGTGTTATCATGGAATATTCCCTAAAATCAGTCAGCGCCGATTCTGTACCATATTTTTTTATCGGAAGAATACCCGTCATATAAGCAGCTGCGATTGTTTCATCGGTTGCTGTTCCGCCCTTAAAAAGTCCGCGAAGGAGCTGGATATATTCCTTTTGGAGTGCATCGTCGTTCTTTGCTTCTCGAAAGATGGCGTCCCATTCATCTATTACTATGATAAATTGATTGCCAGTTTTGTGGCTGATTGCAAAAAGTGCATCTGCTAATACACTCTCATGTTCTTTGATATACGATGGATAATCTTCCTTAAGTTCTTCAATCACGTTTTTCTGAATATTTCCCACTACATCCTTTACTGATACTGCAGTTGATATAAAACGAGTAATATCCAGATAAATCACATCATACTTGTTAAGATGCTTATCGAATGAATCTTTCCCGGATATCTCCAGCCCCTCAAAAAGAGCACGCGAATCACAGCTTTTATCATAATAGGCGCAGAGCATCTTCGCAGCAAATGATTTTCCAAAACGACGAGGACGGCTGAAGCTTGTAAGCTTCTGAGGGGTATTGATCGTTCGATTGACGAAATCAATCAGACCGGTTTTGTCTACGTAAATTCCGTTCAAAATTGTCTGAAATCCTCTGTTTCCCGGATTTAAATAAATACCCATAAGCTTTCGCCTCCTGACGATTCTGTCGTTGAACCTGTAAAGTTCAATGCTGCGTGCAGTATGACCCCCTTTTTAGTGCTATTATACAGTTGCGACAATCCACGTGCAAGCACATATTTATCTTTTGTATTTTTATTATGGAGCAAACAAATAATATCTCACTCCACCTCAAACGGCTTCAGTTCCTTATAAAGTTTCTGATCGTAGGCAGCCTGCTGATATTTTTTCTTCAAATTCAGCTTCGGCCTTTCTCCTTTCCGCCGCTGTATCATATATCTTTCCAACAGAACAAATGGTGCGACAGGCATCAAAATCGCATGTTTCTCACACGGCGGCCAATGTTCCCTGCAGGCATCTCCTAACACTTTGACAAAACTGGCGATTCTGTTTGAAGAATTCGGATCACTAAATAACCGTTCCCCATACTTTTCAGCCTTTGCCCCGAAATTTCCCTCTTTCAATATCTGTTCTATCACTTTTTCTGCCATTTCTTCCTCATATTGCTTCGCCCAGGATACTTTTTCTTCCGGCATACCGAGATAATCAACGCAGACTCTTGTCATAATCCCTGTGAATGTCAAAAGTCCAAAATCCGAAAACACCGGCTGCAGCTTAGCCCACAGGGTGTCATCCATCTTTTTATCTGCAAACGCTGCCCAATCGCAAAGCTGGCGCAGCCCCAGGCCGCTGGTCATAAAGTGACCCAAGCTCCGGATGCTTCGCCTGCAGCTCATGCCGCATGTCATCCTGCTTCTTCTCATCCCGGGAAAAAATGCGGATCTCCGCAAGCTCCGAGTCGAGGAAATGCTTCAGTACCGTGGAACCGAAAGAGCCGGTTCCTCCTGTGATCATTAATGTCTTATTCTTAAAAAAGTCCGTTGTAATCATGCTTCTCTCCCTGATTTTTTCGAAAAAAATATTTTTGTGCGCCGCCGGGCGCACGCACAAAAATAAGAGCCTTCTAAGGCTCCTATTTTTATGCTCTTATAACAACCGCTTTTGGTTTCTGACATTCCCAACGGTATTTTACATCATAATGCCACGAAAGTATTGTTTTTAATTTTAGCTGACACAGGCCAATTCCCCGTTGTATCTGCCTGATACATAAGCTCATCCTGTCTGTCCCGATACTTGCTTACCTTATAAAACGAAAGATCCCGCCGAAAATCTCCTTCATTCACGGTAACATTCACTTTTCCATCTGTCGGCATTCTACGCGCCTGAATTGTATCCATAATATTCCCCCTCTGATATCGGCATAAGAGATTCTTTCATCTTTCAGCCAACACATGTTATCATTTTATATGATTCTGTCTAAAAGTCAAGAACTACTTACTTTATTTTTTGTAATTTTGACCAAAAATTTACATTTTTATTCCCAACTGCGCAAACTGATATACTTTGCTAATGCCAGATCATTCGATGAGTTCAGCTGATATCTGGTTCGAAAGTCTGCAAACTCCGTTTCATGCGCTCCCTCAAAAAGCAAAAACCGACTGCAACAATCACGGAAATATTTAATATATTCTTCATGAATATACGGTGTCAACGGCATAGTTATTTTTCCGGATTCGCCGGATTGTCCTTTTTGCTGCGGTAATTCTCTGGCAAACTCCGGATCGATATTCTGAAAGAACGTCCGTTCCTGCTGCGACAAAAAACAAATCATATGATGCACGAATTCTTTCAACGCCGGTTCACTGACACATTCCTGATAACTATCTGCGCTCTTCCAGATTTCAATCAACTGCCTCTGTCTCTCTGTAAGGGAACAAAAGACCGAATCATCCCATAAAATTTCTGTTACAAAAGCAGCCCTCAGATAAAGCAAATGCAAGTTATTATCGACCTCTTCGGGTAAAGGAAGCCCATCCGTCTTTGTCAGCAAATGCCTATAAAAATCGCAGGGCGTAGATTGTAGAACCAATACGGACAAAAGATCCGATAAGGGTTCCCGAAAAAGAAGCATATAAAAATTGCAGATATCTACTACGCGCTCATTATGAATCAATCGCAAAGAATTTTTCAGCACTCTGCCTTGTACTTCCTTTACTTTTGATTCCATCTCACAATATTGTTTATAATTCCTGCGTATGTCTCCGCTATTAAAGCAAGGCAGGAAATCATCCAATCCTTTTGCATGAAATTTTGCCAGGAATCCGACAATCGTATCTACAAAGAATTGTTTCACTGGAATACTATACAGTTTATGAGAAGACTCATCCTCGTTTTCAAAATTAGGATTACACTGAACCGGAAGTTTTGAAATCAACAAGTCCTGTAAATTCACAACCTCATCTTCCGACAAAAAAATATCTTTTTCAGAATCCCCCGGGCATCGTTTTTTCATAAAAATAGAAGGATTCTCTCCTTCCAGCAAATAAGGCCAAAGACCAATCGGCAGAATACGGTTAAGCCGATCTGCGCGATCTTTTCTGTTTCTCACCTGGCTTGGCAATATATGAAACAGCTCATGAAAAAGCACTTGTCTCACATATGCGATATGTCCGATACGATTTTCCGGCATTCTGATAATACAAACCTTACCGTGTCTTCGGCTTTCGTGAAACATAATATATGCTTCTGCGCCGCTTTTCAACGTAGGATAAACACAAAATGCATACTGACCCTGATTCTCATCTTTCATCAACTCCGCAAACTCGTTGAGCATGCTCGAATAATAAGCACATAATTTAGGAGCTGTGTATCGCAACCCAATGTCCACCGGAGCTGTCTGAAGAAGGATTCGATCCGCTCCGTTTGTGGAATTCACAATTGCCTCAAACATTTCTCCAAACTCAACAATCGACTCTTCTATATCCGTCAGCAATTTTTCCTTTCTTTGAACATCTGTCTCCTTCAAACAATCACGAACTTCATCAGAAAAATACTGAATTACCAACGGAAATGCCGGTTCCATGATTTGTTTTACATAAGAAAGCATCTCCGTATTAACAATCTTAAAATACGCCTTATGCATTTTTATCAGACACTTTGTATAAAAAAGCAGCACATCCTCTTTTGTTTCACATTCGTTCAGGATTTCTTTCAAGAGTAATGCTTCTCTTTCAAATTCAGCAGTCTTCACAACTTTGTCCCCCTTCCGGAATGCGATAATGAACCCGACTCATAATTTCTGAGAAAGCCGGTTTCTTCATGCAATCGTCCATCTGCTTATCCCTGACCAAAATCTCTGTAGACACGTTGATAAAAGAGTCTTTATAAAGTGTAGACCCATCCATGCCGTCAAAATATCCAACAGAGCTGTACTCCGCCTCCAGACTGTTGGTATCCCCGCTTAAATAATTATTCTTAAATTCAAACTTTCTTATCATCTGCGCCTTCTCCCTCTTCTTCCGGCAACTTCCATTATAAAATCAATCCCAGATCAACTGATAAAGGTAGTTGATTTCAGGAATATTTCCGTATCTCTGAACATTATCCTTTGTCCGTCTTATAACAACAGATACATAACGGAATTGACGCATCTCAGTTTTATCCAATGGAAAATGATTTCCGTGTGTTTTATGACATTGGGGATAAATATATTCTCCTGGGGGTAGCAAGTACATGGAATGACATGAAAGGCTATTCTGACTTTATCTCTTTGTCCAAGAGGTTGGATGATAGCAACTATAAGATAGTAATGGTTGGTTTGACAGACGAACAAATCGCAGAGTTACCGGCAAACATCCTTGGAATAAAAAGAACAGAAAGCATAAAAGAACTGGCGCAAATATATTCTGCAGCGGATTTATTTTTGAATCTTACCTACTGTGATAATTATCCCACGGTACATTTAGAAGCGATTTCCTGCGGAACTCCGGTAGTGTCATATGATACCGGCGGTTGTTCGGAGAGTATGTTAAATTGCGGAGATGTGGTGGAGCAAGGAAATATTGCAGCTCTGGTTGAAACTATCAAGAACTATAGAAGCGGAAATGGCAAACAGGTGTCTTTTGACAAGACTCTTGCGGAAAACAGAAGTGCAGTGGAACAGTACACCTTATCCTATTCCGGAATGAGTTGTGTGTCTGGGGGGTACTGGGAAACTAAAGCAAAGTACGGTTTGTCAGGTGTAAAAGTGTTGTTAGGAGTTGCATCAGTCTGGGATTCCCGTAAGGGATTAGAATATTTTCTGGAATTAGAGAAGCTGATACCGGAATCTTATCGCATTGTTTTGGTTGGTTTGACAAAAGAACAAATGCAATCCTTGCCGGATCGTATTATTACATTTGAGCGAACCAACTCGGTGAATGAGCTGCGAGAACTTTATGGAATTGCTGACATATTTGTAAATCCCACACTTGAAGATAACTATCCTACAACAAATCTTGAAGCTATTGCTTGTGGGACACCGGTTATCACGTTTGATACCGGAGGAAGTCCGGAGAGTGCAGAACTGTTTGGATGCGCCATTGAGGAAAAAAGTGCAGAACAAATATACAGGCGGATAATGAATCCGTTATTTTCAAAAAAAGAATATGATTGCTCAGCAGCAAAGATGGTTAATGATTACCTGGAGATGCTGATAGGAGTATAGAAAAAATGATATGAATACCATTACAATTGGAAAATAGTCATTGCCTGGTTCGGGATATGCGGTTGTTTTGCAGGATTGTCCCGAATAAAGTTCGTAAACGCCTAAATTTGGGCGGTTTTTGTAGTTTATTAGAAGAGGTATTTGAAAATGGTCGAAAATAAACAAATTCCATTTGAAGAACAAAAACAAATACAATTAGCATTATAAGAAAGCACAAGATGACATGCAACATAATTTTTAGGCTAAGGAAAAAGAAAACGATGAAAAAATCAACTTACATACATTCGGAATATAAGATGGTATATCAGTGTCACATTGATTTAGATGAATCTGACTCGAATAATTTTATGGGGTTGTATCCAAATCGAAAGCATGGTTCTGGCAATAATTATAAGGAAATTTCCTATAATGAAGTATGCCAGACAGCAGAAAACGTTATTCATCAGGAACTTAAAAATGTGTTGGAAAAGTATGTGCCATTCCCTATTGAGACGGTGGCTGTGCAAGGAATATATGATGGCAGCATAGTGCTGATTTTTTCTGTTGTCTTACGAATTATAGAAACAATTGGTGGAATAAAAGATTTATATGATACAGTGTATCTGATTAGAGAAATAAGTGAAAAACATATTGAAAAAAGAATGCATGAGGCATATGAGAGAATTATAACAACACGGGTGCACACCTTATTTCCATCCACTCGATATGAATCTTATGGGAGGTGTGGAAAGAATTGTGAGTATAAAGCCGATGTTTTCGAAGCAGAGAAAAAGGAATCGATGTTTTTTAATTATCTTTTGATAGCAAATATTGTTCTTATATTGATTATAAGTATTTTAGTATTTTCGGCAGTGAAAATAGTGTATTTTACATGAGTTAAAAATTTTACTGAATATTATGGCGCGGCAGAGCCGCCAATTTAGCTGTGGCGCCCGGAGTATTCAGATTACGTGAATGGATCGCTAAGAGGTTGGAAATGACAGGAGATGCAAAAAACGGATTACAATAGGCAGAGGAGAGGTACGCATGTACAAAAAATACCAGATATTTATCAGCTCAACCTATGAGGATTTAAAGGAAGAAAGAGATGCTGTCCTGAACGGCATATTAATTATACGGCAATTTCCGGTAGGCATGGAGTATTTCGGAGCCTCTTCCAGAGATCAGTGGGATATCATAAAGCGTACCATTGATGAGACGGATTATTTTATCTTGATTATAGGCTTTAAGTATGGAACAGAGATTTCAGACGGAAAATACAAGGGTATCAGTTATACCGAGCGAGAGTATCGTTATGCAAAAGAGAAGGGAATTCCGATTTTGGCTTTTATAGAGAAATCTCATGATGGCATTTCGGAAGAGAAGAGAGAAACAGATTCGCATCGTATGATAAAACTGGATGATTTTAAGGCAGACGTGATGACTCATCGAATGGTAGATTTCTGGCAGTCTCCGGGTGATTTGAGGACGAAAGTGATCGCATCTTTGCACAAAGAATTCGAGGACATAGAACGTCCGGGTTGGATTCGCAACGGACCTACAAGACGAGTTGATGACGAGAATCAGGAGAATACCTGGTATGCATCAGATATGATTAGGCAAAACGAATTATGGTATTTCCAACAGGAAGATTATAGGATATACGATAGGTTCCTACTCGCTTCCGTTTCTGGTGGCTGCTGATGCGGGAGCAGTTGTGATAATGTTCGGCGGATATTATTTTCGGAATTTCGTTCTGTTTTATGTGATGGCAGTGTATATCTGTATATTGCTGGCTGTATTAGTTATACATTGTATTCTTTCTACATCGAAAAAGAGGGGATTTACGACTATATTGAGTACGGAAAAGCAGCAATATCATATTATCTGCGAATCTTTTAAGAGTGTACAATTATCAGATCAGGAATTGCAATCAGATCAGGAATTGCAATCAGATCAGGAATTGCAATCAGATCAGGAATTGCAATCAGATCAGGATTTAGCGTCTTTTTTGAAGGAAGAGAGGAATGTTAATAACACAATTTATCATATCAATATCATATTGAAAAGCGGTGAGGCTCTGACAGAAAAACTGGCAATCATCACTTTAATCGGATACTCGTTTAAAAACGATTCTTTAACAAGGGCTTCCAGCCAATGCGATGGAGTGACGATACTGAAATCATTAATTCCCGTCATTAATTTCTTTTTCATGATCCAGTTCCTTTTGGAACGATCCAGATAGCTTTTAGGATATTCTTTAATCTGTGGGCAATGCTCGCAGCCGATCTTCCATTTTTCACACTGCACCGCGTCGCAATATGCACTGTGACCTGTAAAAGCCCAACAGTCATGCAGTGTCCATATGATCTTCTTCCCACAGGTGCGCAGGTAATCGAAGAGGACCTCTATGTTTATGTAATATCCGTGAATGTTGTGGAGGTGGATCACATCCGGATCATACTCCCTGACCCACTTTATAAACTTCTTCGTGTCCGATTTGCTGCCAAACCCGACCCCGTCAAACACCCTGGCTTTCAGCACGTGACGCTTGACTCCCACGTCAGATCCAATCCTTACTGCATACTTTTGATACTTCTCCGGCACTGTCTCACGTCCATATGCAATTTTCACTTCATGCCCCTGGGCTGAAAGCGCATCAGCAATATCTGTACAGATACGGCCTGTGCTTCGAATGCCACAGACGACATTGATCATCAGTACCTTCATATATCAAACTCCAACATGCTCTGTCAGGCTCTCCATAAACTTCTCTTTCGAGCACATTCTCTCAAAATACCCATCCATCTCATCCATCAGTATTTTCTTTTCAAAGTGACTGAGATAGTATTTTCTTGCATTTTTTCCCATATTCTCAAGGTCATTGCTCTCCATGCCACTCAGTTTTATAATTTTTGCCGCCAGGCCTTCTGAATCTCCTATATCACTATGAGCCCCACACTCTGCCTCATCTATAATTCCCACAGATTCGCCTCTCGCAGAAGCAAGAATTGGCATTCCGCAAGCCATATAGGACTGCAGCTTCGCCGGTATTGTTTTTGCAAATAACTCTGTGTCCATGAATGATAAAAACGCCACATCCGCACATGTAAGTAAATCTGGAATCTCCGTTGCAGGCTTTCTCCCGATTAGGAAGAACATATCCTCCACCTCTCTTTCCCTGATTTCTTCAATAAACTTTTCCCGATATCGACCGTCACCGACAATATAAAAATGAGCGTTGCAACCTTTCCCTTTCAAAATTTCCGCCGTCTTCGGAAGAATATCCAGTCCCTGTGCATACCCGATATTCCCGGTAAAAATAATCTTCAATGCAGTGTCATTAGCAGGCAGAGCATTATTTGGTCTCCTTTCCCTGGGTCTATAAAATTCTTCCGCATATTGCGGCCAGTAATGGACTTTTTCCTTATCAGCGCCTCTTTTTACTATTTCGCCGACAAAGCTGGGAGATGTGGCAAATATCGCGTCACAATTTTTGTATATGTACTTCACCATCTTCTCAATCGGCTTAATAACCATCGGGCTGTGTATACCGGTCACTATTTCAACATTTTCCGGCCACAAGTCCTGGATATAGGCAAACAAAGGAATGTCCAATCCCTTTTTCTGCAGCTTCTTCTTAAGCCAAACGCCAAGCATGCATTGCGTCATTGGTGATGTTTCAAACATGAATATATAGTCCGGCTTTATTTTCGTTTTACATTTCCAGAAAAATTCTGAAACAGGGAATGAGAAATAATTAAGCACAAGCCCCATAGAATTGTGCCCCCTCGGAATCAATGGAAGCCTGATAATATCAATTCCTTTCCAGATTTCCCTCCTTTTTTCCCGGAAGCCATATCCTTCATAAAACTTTCCTTCCGGATAATTGGGTATACCCGTAACGACAGTCACCTTGTACCCTCTCTTGTTCCATTCCTCACAAATATCATTAATCCGAAACTGTTCCGGATAGAAGTACTGGCTGATTACTAAAATATGTCTCTTTCTATTCTGTTCCATCCGAACCTTGCGCCATTGTTGCAGCGACCTCCGTTTTTTCAATTTCCTCGTTAATTAGTTTATTTCGCATTATCTTCATCTTCTCCATCTCGTCAAACCCGGCCGTGCTTTCTTTTTTGAACATAATCTGCACGGTCATGAGGATGAGCTTTAAGTCGAGGAAGAAAGAGTAATTCTCTATGTACATCAGATCCAGCCGCAGCTTGTCATAGGCTGTCGTGTTATACCGGCCATATATCTGCGCGTACCCCGTCAGGCCGCCTTTCACCTTTGAGCGGAATGCGAACTCCGGGATTTCCTTCATGTACATCTCCACATGTTCTGTCCGCTCCGGCCTTGGTCCCACCCAGGACATGTCGCCTTTCAGAATGTTCAGTATCTGTGGAAGCTCGTCCATCCGTTTGGCTCTGATAATATTTCCGACTTTTGTGATCCTTGGATCATGGTCTGTGGCGGGCATCGGCTTGCCGTCTTTTTCCGCATCGACAATCATGCTTCTGAATTTTAGAATGTCGAAAACCCGGCCACCGCGCGTAACCCTCGCCTGCCTGTAGAAAACCGGGCCTTTGTCTTCAATCTTAATCGCCAAAGCGATCACACCCATAATGGGCAACCCCGGTATGAGCGCAATCAGGCAAAGGAAAATGTCCAGCGCCCTTTTGCAAAACCTCTGCGCGGGATTCAGGCCACGGCCCTTCACCAAGTAGAGTGGCGTATCAAAAAGAGTTATTTCTTTTCCGCCGCGCTGAATGATGTCAGATATCTTCGGAACCACATATGTCCTCACTTCATGGAGGTAACAATATTTCAGTATGTCGTTTCTGACTTCTGACGGAACGTCATTTATGATAACTGCGTCGTGCTTTTTTATCTCTTCGCGGATCGCAGCATACCCAGCCTCATATGAGATAACTTTAGTAATCACATATTTATCCGGCCGCTCGTCCATCTTAAATTTCAAGTCAACAGCTTTTTCGTTACCAAAAACCATCAGCATATCTTTCGGGACATACATCTGGTGGTAAACCGCTGTAAAAACAAACGGGAGAATAATCGTTATTAATACATCTATTCCGGTCAGGACAATAATCGGAACCGGGCTTAACATCTTATTGCCTATCAGGCACAGCTGAAAATATGT
>Ga0192240_10625_pt1 | contig 12385 bp, 13 predicted proteins | sample Koala_Koa27_H3_FD_131237 | JGI IMG/M metagenome (GOLD analysis project Ga0192240, IMG submission 131237) | Enriched cells from koala feces incubated with labeled cellulose particles, San Francisco Zoo, California, United States - Koala_Koa2-7_H3 ...
GAATAGATTACCATAGTACCAAAACTGATTCAAGCACTAAAACTTTTCTACCCGCCGCTCGACACCCAGCAGTATGAATGGCTGGCGGATGAACAGCAACCTCTTATTGACTTTTACTCCATAAATGTTACAATGTGCATAAGTTTGAGCCAGAAGATCCGGCATGATACACCGGAATCACTATGGCCTCGTAACTGGTTTATTTTCACTACTGTTTACCGCAAAAAGAGGAGATTCCATGTATAACCCCAACGAAAACCGTTTCGGCGACCCGGAGGATCAGTTTACACGCCCGCCCCGGCGGGCCGCATCCCCCATGGCTATGGCGGCCGTGACCTGCGCCATTATTGCAATTCTGACCTCCATCACCGGATTTGTCTCTATTATTTTTGCCTCCCTGGGCGTCCTGTTTGCCCGCCTCTCAAAGGGCTCCCGTACCAAACCGGAACGGGCGGCAAAATACGCGTTCCGCATCAGCATCATTGCCATGGTCATCAGCGCCGCACTGCTTGTCTTCAGTTTTTTCACGGTTATCCGGGAATACGGCAGCCTGCAGAACTACTACAGATATTACCTGAATACGATAGAAGAAAACTACGGCATTGATCTGGAAGACATGTACGGCATCGATTCCGGCCAGGACTACGGCACCGATTCCGAGCCGGTCTATACTCCGGAAACCGATGCGGGAGAAGCATTATAGCCTGAAAGTAACTATTCAGGACTGATGACATAAATGACACAGGAAAAAGTCCCATCGCGCAGCGATTTTTAATGGACTTTTCCCCGTAACTGTGAAAGTACTGGCTATGTCTGAGTTGAGATTGGAGTAAAATTTATGAGTAAAACCAACGCGCAAATCAAGACCGCTGCCCGGCAGAATCTGCTCGGCCATTACAAGACGGTCATCGCCGCTTTGATTGTCACGGAACTGATTACCCTTATCCTGAATATTCCGTTTGACAGAATCACGCAACAGGGCATGGCTTTCGGCGTCCCCTCCCGGATATTATTAGGGATCATCGGCGCTCTGATTGTAATGCTCCTTGTAGAACTTCTGAAAGCCGGCGTCTCATATATTCACCTGAAGATTGCCCGCGGACAGGATGTCAGGTTTCAGGATATGTTTTCCGTGTGCAAAAACCGTCCGGATCTCTATCTGGGCTATGGATTCTTAACGATACTTCTCGCACTGGCCTGTACCGTACCGGGCTATCTGTGCCTGCTTCCCGTTTTCATCGGCTCAGACACCACGACAGCTGTCGCACTGACCCTTGTGGGCTGCGTCCTTCTGATCATCGGATGCATCGTACTGATCATAGTCCTCCTTTCCTGGTCTATGACTGTTTTCATTCTCCTGGAACATAATGATATCCGCGTGACGGACGCCATCCGCAGGAGCCGGCAGATGATGAAAGGGAAAAAAAGGCGCTTCTTCGGTCTTTGCTTATCCTTTATCGGATGGATTCTGTTTTCCATCCTCAGCTTTGGCATCGGTCTGCTGTGGATTATACCGTACCTCTCACAGAGCCAGACCTGCTTCTACCTGGGTCTGCTCCCAGAGTCACCAGAGCAGAAAACTAACGGCGATGCATAAAATAGCATCGCCGCTTATTATTTTTGAATTATTTCATTCATCTTCCGCTTTTCGCGTCTAATTTCATCCTCCAGCAAAACTGGTTTCTCATGTATTGCCTCACAGCAGCCGTTTCACTTGGATGTTCTGCAAAATCCCTCCCGGCAATCACTTTACACGGATGCTCTGCAGGATTCCTCCCAGTTTTCCGGCAGCGGCTTCATACGCATACCCGTCCATCTCATCCGTAAGAAAAGCCGTCTCACCGCTCACACCCTCTGCGGTCACATAGGATACCTCACCAAACGCAGCCTCTATTTTCGCAGGCTCCTCAGATGTGCGGACAAAATAGCGGTACGGCAGACGGCGGTAATCTTCCAGTTCCACCTTTTCGGGATTCCACTTCATCGTGATACTCACATGCTTATGCCGGACGATATCAACCACATCCGCCACCACCGCGCTGGCCGTCGGCAGCTTTCCTGCCCCGCTCCCGTAAAACATGGCGTCGCCAAGCATATTTCCCCGGACAAAGATGGCGTTAAACACACCGTTTACTCCATACAGCGGGCTGCTCTCGTCCAGAAGGCAGGGCGCTACGAGAGCACAATACTTATCCCCCATCTTATAACTGGAAGCCAGCAGCTTGATTCTCCGGCCCATTGCTTTCGCGTAGCGGATATCCGTCGCGGTAATTCCCGTGATACCCTCTGTATGGATATCCTCAAAATCTACCTGATGTCCGCAGATCAGGGATGTCAGAATGGCAATCTTCCTGCAGGCATCCTGCCCCTCGATATCCGCCGTAGGATCAGCCTCGGCAAACCCTTTCCGCTGGGCGTCTCTTAAGACATCATCAAATTCCGAGCCCTCGTCAGACATTTTTGTCATCATATAGTTCGTTGTACCGTTTAAAATACCGGAAATCTCCTCGATCACATCCGCGGTCAGGCAGCTGTTTAGCGGGCGGATAATCGGTATACCACCGCCAACACTCGCGCCAAACAGGCAATTCAGGCTCCGTTCCTGCGCCAGCGCGATCAGCTCCGCACCGTGCTTCGCGATCAGCGCCTTATTGGATGTGGCAAAATGCTTTCCGGCCAGAATAGCGCCTTTCGCAAACGTAAAGGCCGGTTCCACGCCGCCCATGGCTTCCACAACCACTGCCACTTCTTCATCATTACGGATGATCTCATAATCGTGAACCACCAGATCCTCATGCGGATCCCCCGGGAAATCACGAAGATCCAGAATATATTTCACCTCGATCTCCTCACCGGCTCTCCCGGTGATCATGTCCTTGTTTTTTTCCAATACTTCCACGACACCGGAACCGATGGTGCCGTATCCTAACACTGCAATCTTAACCACGACTTACTCCCTTGCTAATATTTTCAGATAATGGACTCCCTGCTGCTCCTCAATGGCTCCCGCCATCTGAGAGACATCACCGGTATCACTGAGAACCTCCACACTCAGCGTCAGCGAAGCAACACCGTTCACCGGAATACTCTGATGGATGGTAAGAATATTGGCATGAAAATCCGCCACAATCTTCAGAATCAGGGACAACAGCCCCGGCTCATCATCCAACTGCACTACCATAGTAATCGTCCGGCCTTTGGAATTGTCATGAAACGGGAAAATATCGTCTTTATACTTATAAAAAGAGCTTCGGCTTATCCCCGCCAGATCCGTGGCTTCCTGCACGGACACCACTTTCCCGGAGTCCAGGAGACGCTTCGCCTCCACGACCTTCAACAGGACTTCCGGAACCGCTTTTTGTTTTAGCACAAAATACTTGTTTTCTTCCGACATTTCCCGCCCCCTGTATTTCTCTGAGATACACTTGTGCTCACAGCAAAGATATCTTACCACAAACAACCTGTCTGTGCAACACCTTTCTGAAGGACGGCGATTCCGGTATTCCCCTTTATTTGTTACTTTTCACAGGCTAGCCTGCCTGTGAACGTAACACGCTCCGCGGGATGCACACAAAATGTAAAAAACAGCACCTTCCTCTATCCCTGTAGTGCAATCCATTTCAGATATGCATTCATAAACGGGTCAAGATTTCCATCCATAACGCCGTCCACATTGCCGGTCTCCTCGTTTGTCCGCAGGTCTTTTACCATCTTGTAGGGCTGCATCACATAGGAGCGGATCTGGTTCCCCCACCCGATTTCCGTGAGGTCTCCGCGAATGTCATCCACGCGTTCTTTATTTTCCTGCTGTTTTAACAGGTACAGCTTGGACTTCAGCATCTGCATGGCCTTGTCCTTGTTCATGTGCTGGGAACGCTCATTCTGACACTGCACCACAATGCCGGTGGGCAGGTGCGTGATCCGGATGGCGGATGACGTTTTGTTGATATGCTGGCCGCCGGCGCCGCTGGAACGATAGGTATCAATCCGCAGCTCATCTTCGTTGATCTCGACCTCCAGGTCTTCCTCCAACTCCGGCATCACATCGCAGGAGGCAAAGGATGTCTGCCGTTTTCCCGCCGCATTAAACGGTGATATGCGGACCAGACGATGGATTCCTTTCTCCGATTTCAGATAACCGTAAGCATTCTCGCCGTTTACCTGGAATGTGACTGACTTAATACCCGCCTCATCGCCGTCCAGATAATCCAGCACTTCCAGATCATAGCCTTTTGCCGTCGCCCAACGAGTATACATGCGGTAGAGCATGCTCACCCAGTCGCAGGCCTCAGTCCCGCCGGCCCCCGCATGGAGCGTCACAATGGCATTGTTGCCGTCAAACTCCCCGGACAGCAGGGTCTTTATGCGAATTCCGTCGAAAGTTGCCCTGAACTCCGTGAGCATTTCCTCGATCTCCGGGATCACCGAGGCGTCATCCTCCTCATATCCCATCTCAATCATGACCTCGATATCTTCCACCATGGAAGTCAGGTGACGGAACACCTCCACGTCGTCTTTTTTACTTTTCAGTTCTTTCATCATTTGCTGGGAGCGCTCCGGATCATTCCAGAAATCCGGCGCCTCCATTTCCCGCTCGAGTTCCTCTATCCTCTGCTCTTTGTTAGCGAGGTCAAAGTGAATCCCTTACTTCCTGCAGCGGGTGTCGGTATGCGTTCAAGACGGACTTGAACTGGTCTAATTCTACCACACAACTCACCTCTTTCTTATTTTTTTATTCCACATGCCCCTTGGTGTGGATCACGTCAAGCACCTGATTGACGTAGTGCTCACAGATTTCTTCTGTCTCCGCCTCCACCATGACGCGGATGACCGGCTCAGTGCCGCTCTCACGGACCAGGATCCTTCCTGTATCGCCGAGCAATCCCGCAACCTGATCGACAGCCGCCTGCACATCCGGATCGTTCTGTGCTTCCGCTTTGTTGCTGACGCGGATATTTTTCAGCACCTGCGGGTAAATTTTTACCGGCTCCGTCAACTTTGACAGCGGCATTTTTTTCGCTAGCATGACCTGCATCACTTTGAGGGAGGTCAGAATACCGTCCCCTGTTGTGGCATATTTGCTGAAGATAATATGCCCGGACTGCTCTCCGCCGATGCGGTGTCCGTTTTTCTGCATGCACTCATAGACATACTTATCGCCCACAGCCGTCTTTTCATAGTCAATCCCAGCCTCGTCAAAAGCCTTGTAAAGACCAAAGTTGGACATCACCGTTGTGACGACCGTGTTATTCAGGAGCTTTCCTCTCTCTTTCATATATTTTCCGTATACATAGAGAATCAGATCGCCGTTTACCACATTGCCCTGATCGTCCACAGCGATACAGCGGTCCGCATCCCCGTCATAGGCGAATCCCGCGTCCAGATGCTTATCTTTCACAAACTGCTGCAGCACTTCAATGTGCGTAGAGCCGGCGTTATTGTTAATGTTCATGCCATTGGGTTCCGCGTTGATCACATAGGTTTTGGCTCCCAGGGCGTCAAAGACATTCTTTCCGATCATCCATGCGCTTCCGTTGGCGCAATCCAGACCGATACGCATTCCGCGGAAGGAATGCGTAGCCAGAGAAATCAGATATCCCACATATCGGTTTCTCCCCGCCGCATAGTCCACCGTGCAACCGATGGAATCCCGTGTAGCAAAGGGAATCTCATCCATCTCCTCCCCGAACAGGTTGACATGCCCGTCAATATAATCTTCGATATAGGAGATGGTTTTCTCATCCATCTTTTCCCCGCGGTTATTGATCAGCTTAATACCATTGTCATAATAGGGATTATGGCTCGCTGAAATCATGATGCCGCAGTCAAAATCCTCTGTCCGTACCACGTAGGAAACGGAGGGCGTCGTTGTGACATGCAGCAGATAAGCATCTGCTCCGGAAGCCGTCAGCCCGGCCACCAGCGAATACTCAAACATATAGCTGGATCTCCGGGTATCCTTTCCTATCACGATTTTCGCTCTGTTTCCGCTAAGCTCGTGATAATACCACCCCAGAAAACGGCCCACTTTGTAGGCATGTTCCACTGTCAGCGTCTTGTTTGCCTCCCCCCGGAAACCGTCTGTTCCAAAATATTTTCCCATCTTGTCTGTTCTCCAGTTCTTTGATACTTTCCTACAGTAAACGGCAATTACTGTTACACAGTCATCACCATCTATGAAAGTCGTCGAATGTCAAGCAATCTGGTCATGCGAGCATGCCCATTCGCCTGTCTATTCACAACGCTTTCATAGCAGGTCTTTCAGCTGTTTCAGCAGATCCTCCACGCACTCGTCCAGCGTCCCTTTGCTGGTGTCGATGACCGCATCCGGGTGCTCCGGCGCCTCATAGGGACTGGAAATGCCCGTAAAGTTATCCAGTTCTCCCTGACGGGCTTTCCGGTAAAGCCCTTTCACATCGCGGCGCTCGCACTCCTCGATCGGGGTGTTGACATATACCTCTATAAACGCGTCCCCGATAATCTCGCGCGCACGCCTCCGGTCATGGATAAACGGCGAGATAAAGGAAGTCAGCACGATCAGTCCCGCGTCATTCATCAGCTTTGACACCTCGGCAATCCGTCGGATATTCTCAATCCGGTCATGTTCGCGGAAGCCCAGGTTTCGGTTCAGCCCCATCCGGACATTATCCCCGTCCAGGAGCATCGTGTGCCTGCCCATGGCGGCAAGCCTCTTCTCCAGTTCGTTGGCAAGGGAGGATTTCCCCGCACCGGAAAGCCCGGTAAACCAGATCGTCCTGGCTGTCTGTCCCAGGAGATTCTCCCGGAACTCTCTTGTGATATCCATATCATGCCAGGTCAGGTTGTCTCCCCGGTTCAGGGAATGTTCCACGACCCCGCAGGCAGAAGTCATATGAGACACGCGGTCAATCAGAATCAGAGACCCCAGCGCATTGTTTTTCTCAAATTTATCAAAAACAATTTTGGATGCGACTGCAATCTCACAGCGGGCAATCTCATTTTTATAAATCGCATCGGCGTATACTTCCTCGCCGGAATTGACATCAATCTTATATTTGATGTTCATCACAGTGGCAGGCACCTTCTGCGTCCCGATCTTCAGCAGATAATTCTTGCCCTCCACCAGTTTATCGTCGTCCATCCACAATAAAGTGGCGGAAAACAATGTATTGACATACTCTTTCGCCTCATTTACCAGCACACAACCACGCGAGACATCGATCTCGGAATCAAGCTGAATGGTAACCGCCTGCCCCACAGCGCTGGTCTGTACTTTATCAAAGCCCTGGTGGATAGAGGCGACCTGCGCGGTCTCTCCGCTCGGAAGCACTGTAATCTGATCTCCCACCGATACCTGTCCGCTCTCAATCTGACCCTGAAATCCGCGGAACGTGTGGTTCGGGCGGCAGACCCGCTGCACCGGCATGGTGAATCCGGACTCAGCCGGATCCTCTTTCACATCAATATTCTCCAGATAAGTCAGAAGCGGCTCTCCCGTATACCAGGGCATCCGGTCAGAACGCCCGGTAATATTGTCCCCCTCTGTAGCGGATACCGGAATCATGACTGCTGTCTTATAGTCAAATTCCGCCAGAAGGACATTGATATTCTTCCGGATCTTATCGAATTTACGTTTTTCATAATTGATCAGATCCATCTTGTTAATGGCAAAGACAAAATGCTTTATACCCATCAGCGAACAGATCCGCGTATGCCTTCGGGTCTGTGTCAGAACACCCTGGCTCGCATCCACCAGAATGACGGCCAGATCTGCAAAGGAGGCGCCAACCGCCATGTTCCTCGTATACTCCTCATGCCCCGGCGTGTCCGCCACAATAAAGGAGCGGTTATCCGTGGTAAAGTACCGGTATGCCACGTCGATGGTGATTCCCTGCTCTCGTTCCGCCATCAGGCCGTCCAGCAACAGGCTGTAATCAATCTCGCCGCCTCTGGAACCCACTTTAGACTCCAGTTCCAACGCACGCTCCTGGTCGGCAAAAATCAGCTTGGCGTCATAAAGCATGTGCCCGATCAGAGTGGATTTTCCGTCGTCAACACTGCCGCAGGTGATAAATTTCAGTAATGCATCCATTAGAAATATCCCTCCCTCTTCCGCTTTTCCATGCTGGCCGCGCCGCCGTCCTTATCGATCACGCGGCTGGTTCTCTCTGAGGAAACCGCGCTCAAGGTCTCCCTGATAATGCCATCCAGGGTATCAACCTCCGACTCCACACCGCCGGACAGCGGATAACAGCCCAGAGTACGGAAACGAACCTTTTTCATCATGGGGACTTCCCCCGGAAGAAGCCGCATCCGGTCGTCATCCACCATGATCAGGTTGCCGTCCCGCTCCACAACAGGACGCTCCGCGGCAAAATAAAGGGGTACGATTTCTATATTTTCTCTCTTGATATACTGCCAGATATCTTTCTCTGTCCAGTTCGAAATAGGGAAAACGCGGATACTCTCCCCCTTGTTAATTTCCGTATTGAACAGCTTCCACATCTCCGGTCTCTGGTTTTTCGGATCCCAGGCGTGCTCCGCATTGCGGAAAGAGAAAATCCTCTCTTTCGCTCTGCTCTTTTCCTCATCACGGCGGCCTCCTCCAAAGGCGGCCGTAAAGCCATACTTATTCAGCGCCTGCTTCAACGCCTGTGTTTTCATAATGTCTGTATAAGCAGCGCCTTGGTCAAACGGATTAATCCCCTGCCGGAGTCCTTCCTCATTGATATATTCCAGCATCTCAATGCCGTATTTTTCAGCCACCTTATCCCGGAACGAAATCATTTCTTTAAACTTCCAGGTTGTGTTCACATGAAGAAACGGGAAAGGCGGTTTCTCCGGAAAAAAGGCTTTCAGCGCCAGATGCAGCATCACAGAAGAATCCTTGCCTATGGAGTAAAGCATCACAGGATTCTCACACTCTGCCGCCACTTCCCGCATAATATATATCGCTTCGGCTTCCAATTCATCTAAATGGTCCATATCTTATGTCCTTCCTGAAGAGTATTTTTTCACAGGCTCTTTACCAGTGCAATCACCGCGGCAAGGGCAGCTTCCTCATCCTCGCCCTCGCATGTGAATTCTAATTCATCCCCCATTTTTACGCAAGCCCCAAGTATAGCCAACAGGCTCTTGGCGTCGGCAATCTTACTCCCCTTGTGCATCGTAATGGACGATTGAAACGTCGCTGCCAGATTGCTCAGATTTCCGGCAGGTCGAAGATGCAATCCTGCCGGATGCCTTATTACTACCTTCTCACTTACCATATCCTTTACTCCTCCGAACTGTTTTCCTGTATTCCGGAATCTGACTCCGTTTCTGCTGCGCTGCCGCTCTCTGATTCATCGGATGCAGAGGTATCCGTAATTGTGACCGAGACAGATGCTTTTGCTGTCTCTCCATACTCCCCGTCAAGCTGAAGCGTGACATTATACGTTCCGGCTTCCAGGTCAGAGGCATCCAGCGTGCCGTAAATATCCGCCCCATCGATGGATACCAGATCCTCCTCATAGCCAGTAATAACTACCGTCGCCGAGTCACTGTTAAAGCTCAATTCCAGACCGTCTGCCAGATCCGTACAGGTAATATTGTCAACCGGCATCTCCACTTCCACCGAAGTCTGCGCCTCAATCACAATGGTCACCGTGACATCTTCCTCCTCGCCCAATGCCAGGGAAATGCCGTCCGGCAGGTAATCCGGCAGGTGAATCACTGCGGTAATGGTCTCTGTCGCATCCGCCACACTCAACTGCGTGGAGGATATGGATAATTCATCCAGCGCGTTGAGTGTATCCCAGTCTCCGATCAGAGTCACGGAATTTACATCGCTCTCCATCTCACCATTGTAGCGATATCCGTCTTCCGGCTCGCCTGTCACCTCAAAGGAGAGATCCACTTCCTTACTCATCAGTATTTCTGCGGTAGCAACCACACCGACCTCCGCCTCATCCATCGTCAGTCTGTCCTGGGATACTTCGTTCCCGTCCGCATCCAGGAATACAATAGTCTCAGTGGACGATATAGTCTGCGTCGCGCCGCTCACATCCAGTGTCACCCGGGCGGAATCAATCTGCCCCACCACGGATTCCGGTCCGGTGACACTCACCGTCTCCGATGACGCTGCCGCGGATGATACGTAACATCCCGATGCCGGCTCCCCATCCGTGACAACCTCAATATCATATGAAGCAGAAACCACATTTTCCACATTTAACAAAAGATATGAATTCCGTTTGGTAATCTCCAGCTGGCTGCTGTAGCTAGTCGCCGTGATCACAATAGGAACCATAGACATTGAGTCGTCAATATTTTCTATATTTGCCACGGCTTTAAAATCCGAAGCCGATAAAGTTTCCACAATCGACCTCTGGCCGGTCACAGTAAAGGAAATCGTATCTGTATCATCCAGAACCTCGTATGTCTTTCCGATATCCGTCAGGTATTCCGTATTTACAATGTCCACGGAAACGGAAAAGGAAACCGTTTTGTCCGGATCCTCCACATTGACAATCACCATCCAGAGAATAACAGCAAAGACAATGCCGAGAATCTTTAACCAGAAATTATTTGTGACCAGTCCGGCCAGCTTCTTCAGCATGTATCTCACCCTCCTGTCAGTTTTTTTCGGATTCTTTGCCGGAGAGTCTCCGTCTGCACATTCATTTTAGCCGCAAATACAAGTTTGTTTTTCAAAAACTCCGCATCCACATTGCGGTACAGCGTTCCTTCCATGGCAATGGATACGGAACCGGTCTCCTCGGAAACCACAACAGTAACGGAATCACTGGCCTCACTGATCCCCAGCGCGGCGCGGTGCCTTGTCCCCAGCTCCTTGCTCAGCCCCATATCATTGGAAAGCGGCAGATAGCAAGTAGCGGATACAATCCTGTCTTCACGCACAATCACTGCGCCGTCGTGGAGCGGTGTATTGTGTTCGAAAATATTAATCAGCAGCTGGCTGGAAATTTTAGAGTCCAGTGCGATACCTGTGCGGATATACTCGTCCAGCTGTTCCCGCCTCTCAATCACGATCAGCGCACCGGTCTTAACTTTCCCCATCTCATAGGAAGCTTCCACGATCTCAGCGATTGTCTCCTCTGAAAAGCGCATGGAAGAATCCCTGCCGAGATCAAACAATCTTCCGATAAAACTCTTTCTCCCCAGATTCTCCAGCGCTTTCCTGAGCTCCGGCTGAAAAATAATGACCAGCGCGACAACGGCTACATTTGCCAGTCTTCCGGCAAGCCACAGGATGACATTGAGCTGAAACACAGCCATCAGCACAAGGAAAATCAAAATGACTATAAGTCCGCGAAGCAGTGCCCAGGCACGCGTATTTTTGATCCAGGCAAGGATATAATAAATCACTATCGCAATGATAATGATCTCAACTACATCCGCAATGGCAATCGACCTGGGCAGATTCAGCCAGGAGAAGTATTTATCTACAAAAGCGTACAGACTCGCCGCCATCTCCCTCATTGCCGCACTCCCTTTCTAATCAATTCGTAACTGTTCCGATTATTCATTCAATTCCCGCAGCACCTGCTCTTCCAGCGTATCCCCATTCTCAACCTCCAAGCCCCTGCTTTTCTGGCCTTTTCTGCTGCGGGATTTCTTTTTATGAATATGCTTTACCTGCTTATCTTCCGGTATCACAAATGCCTTCGGTACGGCTTTTACATAGTAAAAGTACTCATCATCTTCAAATTGCAGATGCTCCACACGGGAATAATCCAGGCTCCGCGTCATAAAAGCAAGGACAAGTGCAATCAGCAAAGATACCACACAGCCGACCACAACACCGGTTACTGCCTGGGTATTGCCCAGATAAACTTCGCCGGCTCCAATGACAACCAGCTGCACCACAATACCGACCACTACAGATGCCAGATATGACTGGTCAACCGGAAGCTTACGGACGCAGTATACAACAATCGCACCGGCCGCAAATGCTGCCAGGTACAGGTACATCTCCCTGTCCGAAAGAATCTCCGTCACAGCCAGCGTGATAATGCTGCTTGTGCTGATCTCATTCGCGGAGGAAAACAGGGCGGAACTCTCCGTCACATGCTTCATCAGAAAATACGTCACTTCTCCGCAGACTACGGAAATAACCGTATACGGCTGATCCAGCAGTCCGCAGGACACCGGCATAACATATGGAATACCCATCACACTGAGCAGCGGGGTCAGGATCGCGTACAGACCCTTTCTGGTCGAAAAGCGGAAGTAAACACAGAACAGAATGACAAAAATCATCGCCGTCACCAGGCAAAGCACATTGGATAAGGCATAAAACTGAAGCAGAATCAGCACTACCGCAAAAAACATCATCAAACCCGCAGGTGAAAAATGATCAGTCAGGACAGGGTGCGTCAGATGAGTCGCCTGGCAATGATGG
>Ga0192240_10666_pt1 | contig 12382 bp, 14 predicted proteins | sample Koala_Koa27_H3_FD_131237 | JGI IMG/M metagenome (GOLD analysis project Ga0192240, IMG submission 131237) | Enriched cells from koala feces incubated with labeled cellulose particles, San Francisco Zoo, California, United States - Koala_Koa2-7_H3 ...
CCGGGTTACCCATGAATTAGTGGAAGGTTTGGGAGATGAAAAATCCAGGGAACTGTTTATGTGGGTGCCGGAAATGACGCTGGCTTCTCATCCTAAAGGTCTTGAAGATGATACTCACTTAAACGTAAAAGGAGCTAAAATAATTGCCGGGCTGGCTGTAGAAGCAATCGTAGAAGTAATACCGGAGTTAAAGCCCTATGTACGCAACTATGATTATGTAGTGGCGCAAGACGGAAGTGGTGACTTCTTTACTATCCAGGAAGCCATTAATGCAGTGCCTGATTTTAGGAAAGAATCCCGCACCACCATATTAGTTCGTAAAGGAGTTTATAATGAAAAACTCATTGTACCCGAAAGTAAAATAAATGTCTCTTTAATCGGTCAGGAAGGTGCGGTGATATCCGGGGATGACTATGCAAGTAAGAAAAATGTCTTTGGAGAGAATATGTCTACTTCCGGTTCTTCCACCTGCTATATCTACGCTCCTGATTTTTATGCGGAAAACATAACTTTTGAAAACCGTGCCGGTGAAGTAGGACAGGCAGTTGCCTGCTTTGTAAGTGGCGATAGGGTCATGTTTAAAAACTGTCGTTTCCTGGGCAATCAGGATACGCTTTATACATATGGTAAAAATAGCCGTCAATATTATGAAGATTGTTACATAGAAGGAACAGTAGATTTTATCTTTGGTTGGTCAACCGCACTCTTTAATCGTTGTGTAATAAATAGTAAACGTAATGGGTATGTTACTGCTCCCTCTACAGACCAGGGAAAGAAATATGGATATGTTTTTGTGGATTGCCAGTTAACTGCCGACGAAGGAGTTGATAAAGTTTACCTTTCCCGTCCGTGGCGTCCTTATGCAAAAGCAGTATTTATTAATTGCAACCTGGGTAAACACATTGTTCCTGCCGGCTGGGATAACTGGGGTAAGAAAGATGCGGAAAAAACAGTGTTCTATGCAGAATATCAAAGTACGGGTGCCGGAGCCAATCCGTCGGCACGTGTAAAGTACTCCAAACAATTATCTAATCTTAAAGATTATCCGATGGATGGTATTCTGGCAGGTAAAGATGGTTGGAATCCGGTTTTTGAAGGAAATAAACTCATCTCTGAAAATAGATAAAAGAACTTACTTTTCTTTTGAAATTTTTCATGCAAACAGGAGTTTTAGTACAACATCACGTTTACTAAATACTCCTGTTTTTTTATATAAATAAATTGTGTATTGCTCTTATTTATAGGTCTGCCAGTCCTCTTATTTTATCAGAACTCAATCAGTATTCTTCCGTTTATTTGCCGGGATGTAAGATAATTGGGAATAGCATATTGCTGGTTATATACATCTGTTATCCAATAATAGGAATTGGTATTATTGATATCCAACAGGTTAAATACATCTATTCCTAACCACACATTCTTTAAATGTCTGCTGACTCTTCCGTAATGGTCTTTTCCTTCGTTATTTAACAACCGGTAAGACATCCCTATATCTACCCTTCGGTAAGAAGGCATTCTGAATACATGAGACTCACGTCCGCTGTGGGGAGGACCGAACGGAAGCCCGTCTGCAAAAGAAGCTTTTAAATTCATCCTCCACCGGTTGCTTCCCGGGAAATAATCGGTAAAATATACCGATACATTAAACCGTTGGTCAGTGGGGCGGGGAATCCATTGACCGTTGATTTTTTCCTGGGTTTTCATAATAGAAAGGCTAACCCATGAATCTGCTCCCGGCACAAACTCTCCAAACAACTTCATATCTATTCCGGTAGCATAACCACTTGCCATATTTTTCCCATAATAACTCACCCGTACATTATCTACATTGTAAGGCACCAGATTATCCAGTTTCTTGTAATACACTTCTGTGGTGAATTTGAATGGACGGTCCATTACACGGAATTTATAATCACTGGCCAATACAAAATGAATAGAACGTTGCGATTTAATATTTTTGTTAAGCACTACTTCCGCATTGCCATCTACCACAGTGGTATCCCTGAACTCTTTGTAAAAAGGAGCCTGGTAATAGATTCCCGTAGCGGCTCTCAATGTGAAATTCTCATTAAAAGCAGGAATCAGTGCCAGCGAAACGCGTGGACTGAAAATAAACTCTTTATTCCAGTTCCAGTAGCTTCCGCGTATCCCCCCGATGAGGGTAAAAAGCCCCATGGAGTTAGAAAATTTATACATATCCTGAACATATCCTGAAATGCGGTTGCTTTTAATATCGTTTTTAGAGGTCAGGTTATAAATTAGTGTAAGCGGACCGGAAATGTTGTGAGGTAGGGAATAACCGGCTGAATCCCTCATTTCCCATTCCCGTAACCTCTCATTGATATGTTCTCTTTTAAATTCTGCTCCCCAGCGAATCTGATTCTTTTTTATCTGATGATTTCCGTTCAGCGAATAACTCATTACTTCCGCAGTCAGGTAATTTCTTGCGTGTTCCAGATAGGTTCCTACACCCACAGTCTCATCTTCGCTAATCATTCCTTCATCGGTGGTTTCGTCCAGGTCGCTTAACCAATACTCTCCCTGAATATCATATTTTTCTTCTTCCTTGGTTTTAAAGGCAGAAAACTGAAAAGTAATCTCATGTGCTTTGGCAAAATGGCGGGTTATATTGAATGTACCGAAATACGTACGGAATAAATCTTTTTCCTGACCTTCAAAAAATACCTCAAACTCACGGGTAGCTGCCAGTGTACCGAATTTTGTGGTCCGGCGCTGTGGCACAAAGTTATATTCATTCTGGGAAAAGTTACCAATGAAGCCGATATCCCAGTGTGTATTGGGAGCCCAGTTCAAATACGTCTGGTAATCAATAAAGTTCGGGCTATATTCCCCTTTAGTATCCATACTTCCCAGTAAGTACCGACTGGTTTTATACCGGATACCGTTAGCCATGGAAAAGTGTTTGGTAGCAAACCCGATGTATGCGGTTGCACCTAAAAGACTGGCGGACGCACTTCCTTCGAACTTCTCCGGTTTTTTGTAAGTAATATCCAGTACAGACGACATTTTATCGCCATAACGTGCTTCATACCCTCCGGCAGAAAACCCGATAGCTTCTACCATGTCGGGATTAATGAAACTCAAACCCTCTTGCTGTCCCGAACGAATCAGAAGCGGACGATAAACTTCCACGCCATTCACATATACAATATTTTCATCAAAGCTTCCTCCGCGTACATTGTATTGAGAGCTTAATTCATTACTGGCACTTACTCCTGCCTGCGTGGCAATAAACGCTTCAACTCCTCCTCCCGAAGCATCAGGCATTAAGCGTATGGATTGCATATCTAATTGAGCAGTGGTGCTGGTCTGTCTTCTGCTTTCCGTAATGGTAACCTCGCCTAATTCGTATTCCGAACTTGGTAAGGTTACATCCAGTGTAATTTCTCCCCGTGGGTTGAAAAGCGTTTTTTTGCGTGTTTGATAGCCCAGCATAGAGAAAACCATAACCACACTGTCCCTGGAGGGAACATTGATAGAATAACGTCCTCTTAAGTCACTTGTAGTACCAATTAACTCTTTGTCTATGTGTACATTTACAATTTCGAGTGGAGTACCATTCTCATCAGTAATTATTCCGGAGACCTTTGCCGTTTGTTGTGCGAATATTCCCAGTGTACAAAAAAAGTATATAAGTGCTGTAAGCGCACGTAATCTCATAATTATTTTCATTAAACTTATTAGTGTTTGTCGGACAAACAAAAAGAAATAAGCTTTTCAAAGAGCTTATCTTTCATAAAGGGCACTTTAAAAGTAGCCTGCTTGATATTTTTTATTATGTACTATTCTATAACGCAAAAAAACTTTTATACGTATATTTTTTCTAATAATTTATTTAAAAAACTCCATTGAAACCGGAACCACCTGCGTGTGCTGCTTTGCTTACCCCCAAAAGGAAGAATGAAAGAGCGGTAACTGTGTTTTTTAAAAGGAAGCCCAACATCCATAAACTCCAGGTGCCTGAATCCGTTTTCGTAGCAATATTCCATGGCTTTCCATACCGCCAGAACCCCGGGGTATTGTTTGGCGTATGTTTTCCGTAAACCTCCCGAAAATAAAAGATAGGCTTCCTGGCCGGAAAAAAGGCAGACGGAACCACCGATTATTTTTTGTTTGTATTTAACGATAAATATTTTTCCGATGTACGAAAATGGGCTCTGTTTTCCCAATAACCGGAAGAAAGAGGGGTCGGGAAAATGTTTTCTTATCTTGGCAGAGTAATTTTTGCGTAGCATTCTGGAAAAAGCGTTAATTTCCTCTTCGGTCTCTGCCTCCATAATTTCTGCTCCGTTGGCCAATCCTTTTTTTATTTGTCGTTTCCGGGAAATGCTTACTCTATCCATAGGGTCCTGCAAACTGTGTAGGGAATTGCGTACACGTAGCCAGTTAACAGGAAAATAGTGGTTTGCCCGAAAATATTTATAACCGAACAAGGAGTTTCCCAGATTCCGGAACTCAATTAAAAAAGAGTTTCGGATAGCTTCATTAGTGAGATGTTCCAATATTTCTCCAAACGTTTTTTCTTTGTCTATCTGCTCATCTAAATATTCTCCTGTTCCATATACTTCACACCGGTAAATAAAAGAGGGGATAACTAAACGGGAGTTTTTGCGTATCACGGCTAACAACTTTACTACAGGTTTGTTCCCTATAGTGCCCACAATCATGAGCGGATTGTAGTGGGGAGTAGCTTCGTAAATCCGGAATAACTCTTTGGAATGGAAAATGTTTTTTCCGGGTAAATCGGGTATACGTCCGCTCTTATAATATGTCGTTAGTTTAAGCAACATCTGTTTGCAAATTTATTATTTTTTGTTTAGCATTCAATATCCAAATTGTATATTTGTGGAGAAATGATTTTTTATATCCATCTGTTTATATAAAAAGGCATCTTTATTGGAAGATTCTTTCGATAAACACGGATAATACAGGAAGTTCAGGAATGCGCTCGTAACCCCTGGATAAGATTTCAGAAACCAACTTTTATAAGTAGCAAAACCATTATTCATATGACAAACTTTAGTGAATTAATAAAAAACAGGCGCAGCATGCGAAAGTTCACCCCGGAAGAACTTCAACAGGAAGATGTGGTGAGTTTATTCAAAGCAGCTTTGATGTCTCCCTCTTCCAAACGCACTAATTGCTGGCAATTTATTGCAGTAGATGATAAAGATACTTTGCAGAAACTGGCACATTGCAAAGAGCATGGTGCCCATTTTGTGGCAGATGCTGCTTTAGCCATTGTGGTAGTGGCAGACCCACTTGCCAGTGATGTCTGGATTGAAGATGCTTCTGTTGCTTCTATCCTCATTCAGTTGCAGGCAGAAGATTTGGGTTTGGGAAGCTGCTGGGTACAAATCAGGGAACGTTTTGCAGCAGAAGGTGTACCGGCAGATGAGTATGTAAGGGATTTATTGGATATACCTTTGCAATTACAGGTTTTGTCCATTGTTGCAATTGGTCACAAAGGTATGGAGCGTAAACCGTTCAATGAAGAACATCTTCAGTGGGAGAAAATCCATATCAATAAATATGGAGGTGAATAACCCGTTTTTCGTTAGGAGAACAGTAAATTTTATCCGGGTAATAGGGATTAGGAAAAAAGAAGTAAGGCAACGTGATTGATAAAAGGAATTTCAAAATTGTGTTGATAGGAGCCGGTAATCTGGCAACCAACCTGGGAAAGGCATTAGCAGAAAAAGGCTTTTCAGTAACGCAGGTTTATAGTCGCACAGAACAAGCGGCAAAGGCATTGGCAACCCAAATCCATGCTTCTTTTACTACCTCACTGAAAGAGGTGGAAAAAGATGCGGATTTATATATAGTATCTCTTTCGGACACTGCTTTTTGTGAGCTTATTGGTGAGATTACAGCCATACGTAAAGATGGTTTGTTTGTGCATACGGCCGGGAGCCTGCCTTTGGATAAATGGAAAGGATATGCAAATCAATATGGGGTTTTTTATCCGCTGCAAACCTTTAGTAAGGAAAGAAGGGTGGATTTTTCCGGAATACCTGTTTTCCTGGAAGCATCTTCGGTACAGGTATTAAACCTCTTGGAAGAGATAGCCCGGGAACTTTCTGAAAAAGTTTTTTTTATTGATTCCGATCAACGTAAATCTTTGCACTTAGCTGCGGTATTTGTTTGTAATTTTACAAATCACATGTATACTTTAGGCGAAAAGATAGTACAGGAAAATAACCTCTCTTTTGAAATGTTGCTTCCTTTGATTGACGAAACTTCGCGTAAAATATCTACGCTTTCCCCCCGTAAGGCGCAGACCGGACCGGCAGTACGCTACGATGAAAATATAATCTGTAAACACCTGGAACTTTTAAAAGACGATCCTGCTTCCCGGGAGTTGTATGAAAAGATAAGTGCCAATATTCATAAATATAGTGCAGCTTCGGAAGAGTAAAGAAAATCTCTCTTTTTTATAGCTCTTCAAGCGTAGTTGTCAATAAAATATAGGAAATGAGTGCAATAAATTACGATTTAACTAACATAAAAGCCCTGGTATTTGATATTGACGGGGTACTCAGTAAAGAGACTATTTTGCTTCATACCTCGGGCGAACCCATGCGTACCATTAATATTAAAGATGGTTATGCTTTGCAATTAGCTGTAAAGCAAGGTTTTCTGGTAGCTATTATAACCGGTGGAAAAGGAGAGGCTACTAAGGTTCGTTATGAAGGATTGGGAATAACAGATATTTATATGAATGCGGCTGTAAAAACCAAAGAGTATGCACATTTCGTCAATAAATATGGCTTAAAGCCCGAAGAAATCTTATATATGGGAGATGATATTCCCGATTATGAAGTGATGAAAATTTCCGGTTTGGCTTGTTGTCCCGCCGATGCTGCTCCCGAAATAAAACAGGTTGCTCATTATATTTCCCGTAAGCCAGGAGGCGAAGGATGTGTAAGGGATGTAGTAGAACAGGTTTTAAAAGCGCAACGCAAATGGATGGCCGACCATGCATTTGGATGGTAATATAGAAAAATGATGTTAGAAAATTTAGAAAAATATAAAGTGGTGTTAGCTTCCAATTCGCCCCGGAGGAAAGAATTGTTAGACGGATTGGGAATTGCGTATGAAGTAAAAACGTTGCCTGGTATTGACGAATCTTATCCCGCACATTTACAAGGAGAGGAGATTCCTCTTTATATTGCAAAATCCAAAGCTGCTGCTTATCTTAATCAATTAGTAAGCAATGAACTCATTATTACCGCCGATACGGTTGTTTGGGTAGCTGATAAAGTTTTAGGGAAACCCGCTGATAAAACGGAAGCCATAGAAATGTTGCAGCTATTATCCGGAAAAACCCATCAGGTAATTACAGCAGTCTGTCTGTTAACCCGTACATTCCAGCATACTTTTACCGCACTTACAGAGGTGTCATTCGCTCGTTTAAGCAACGAAGAAATAAATTACTATGTAGATACCTACCAGCCATTTGATAAAGCCGGTGCTTATGGCATTCAGGAGTGGATTGGTTTTATTGGCGTAGAAAGAATCAGTGGGTCTTATTTCAATGTAATGGGTTTGCCCATACAAAAACTTTACAGGGAATTGGCTAAAATTCAATGAGATAGTTTTTTAATGATAAGGGAAATAAGGTTTCTGTAAATTTACCTTTTTATATACTTTTTAGTGGGAGGTAGTTGGTGGTTGTTTTTATAGAAAAATAGGCAGGACAGATTGAAAGAGGAAGTGTAATAGTTTTAAATAAAATACTTTCCTGATGGAAGAATAATCTTATGAAATTAATAAATGTAAGAAGGTATTCAAAAGATTTTTGGATACTTTCTTTTTTGGGATTGATTTTGAGTTAAGTTTATTTTAGAGATAGATTTTAGTTCTCATTCTTGTTTGCTCAACTTATTTGATTTCCCCGGTGTTAATTAAGTCAGGAAGGAAAGAAAGGGAGGTTTATTTGCGTTTTTATCTATAAAAACTGACTATATATATGGTTAAAGATGAAATTGTTCTTTGTGTAAAGGATGAAACAACCGGGATAGAAGAGTATAAGATTCTTCCTAAAAAACAAGCAGTTATTATTTTGAATAAAAAATAATGAATGACTTTGCCATTATTGCTTGTTTAGAATCTTTAGAGCATACTGGTAGAATTAAGTTTCCTGAGTATAGGATTGATAAAAAGAATGGTGCTATTTTTTTATGGTTAAATTCCGGGTTGGAAGATAAGTTTTTAAATGAATCCGAAACAGTCCGTGATTATATCCGAAAGTGGTATGGAGAATTCAGGGAAAAAAATACATAGATTATAGAACTGGCTTTAAACCGGAAGAAATAGCTTATTGAATATTTTGTTTTGGTGTGGAAATTAAAAAGATATGAAATAGTTATTTTCTATCCATAGAAATTAAAAAGTTGCTTGTAAACTTAACCTATCACAAGAGAGATAGGTTAAGGTATTGCTAAGGAATAAAAGAGTACTATTTCTTTTCTTCACTAAAGTTATCTCTCAATTTTTTTAATTCTTCTAGTTCTTCTTTGAAATCTTCATTAGTAACCTTATTTAATTTCAATAAAAGCTTATCCATAAAGTTTGTGATTCTACTTAGATCACTTTTCGTTGCTATTTCCGAAGGAGCGTTTTTGCCTTTTGTATAATAAGCACCGTAAGTTTCACTAGCGTTTAACATTATTTCCGGAGAATTTATATTAGTGATATAAATTGATTCAATATCTACTCTGAAATCATCCATGTGAATAGTTCCACCTGCAGAATAGATATTAATTATTTCTTCACGTGAACCAATCGTAAGTCTTGTTTCCGGAGATTTTTTTTTGTCTTCCATAGTTATAAGTATTTAATTTTTGTAGCAATATTGCTTTTGTAAATAAATAAAGAAATAATTTAATTTCAAAATAAATTACAATATTATTTGAAAAAAATATACTTTTATCAGGTTAATTTATTGAAAGTAATAAGTGGGTAAAAGTATTTTTGAGTAAAATTAAAAGAATAAAAAGAAATACCAGCGTCTTTTAATTCACCTTTATATAGGTATTATTCATAAAATAAGATAGGCTTATATGGACTTTTTTGTCTTGATAATGTTTAAAACTCAATAAGATATGATTTCAGTAATAAGGTGTAAAGATGATAAATAAATATTTGTTATCCGGATATTTTTTATTTGCCCTAAATTCTTTTTTATTTTATAACATAAAAAGAAAATTTCTATTTTTCTTTTATTTCTATCTCTTGTAGGATGGTATAAAAACTTAACTTATTATAAATAATAAAATTTATAGTTGTTTATGGGATACTCTTCTATTCGCTTTTATTCTTTAAGACGAAAATATACCTTTCAGGAGAATTTATCTTCTCCTTCTGGAACGTATAGATTCAATTACAGTGAAAATTTGTTTTACCTCGGTGAGGTCTATGGTTTTGTCCGGATAGAATTCGTTGAGTGGATGTAGAGTGATAGTTTTCTTTGCTACATCATGGTTTAGAATGCGCCTGATAAAAACTCCCCTTTCATGGACAATCACAAAATCCCTTTTACGGGTATTCAACTGGTAAACAGACCAGAGACGGGAAGGGATTTCACGGCAAAATAATCTATCTCCTTCCTGATAACCTATTTTGCTGCCGTCGTTCATACTATCTCCTTTTACCTCAAAAGCAATATAATTGCCATTTCCTTCATAATCCATAATAAAAGGAACGGTGGGCAGACTTTTTATATAGTCGCTGTCATCATAGTTGCATATATAACCCGCGTATGCATATTGATTTACCAATGGAATATAAATTATTTGTTCCGAAGGAAGCAAGGTCGCTTCCCGGTTCAAAAAGTTGCCTGGCTCTTCTGCTTTAAGCATTTGTCCGGTTCCTGTAATCACCCAATCCATATTTAATTCAGGAAATGCCCTGCCTATTAAATTTAAAGTGGAAGTGGGCAAGTTGTTTTTTAGGTTAGAAAGAAAACCGCTACTTAATCCGGCTTTCTCCTCGAATTTATTGTTATTCAACCCTTTAGCCTTTATAAAGAGTTGAATACGTTGTTTGCTGTTCATGTAATTCTCGTTAAGTAAAGTTAAGTGTAGAAATTTTGAGTATAAATCTATAGAATAATAAATTTTAATATCTATATTTGTGTACTCAATTAATAGTAATGCAAAGTAACGAATATTAATTGAAACTTCCAAATAAAGGTAGCGTTCTTTGACTTTATGTAGAAATAATTTTGTAAATAAATAGAAATCTCGTTTGTTTTGTCTTCTTTTTCTCTTTTTAATAGCTACTAAAAAGAGAGTAAACCGCATAAACCAACCTGATAAAATGGTTGGAAAAAGAGAATTTATAAAAGAAAGTAGCAAAAAATATTTAGGTTCTTTTCCAATGGGAATACAAGTATTTTTCTCTTATAATATATCGTAAAATCGTTTGTAAATAGTTATTCTGAATCCATAATTTAGGGTTTATCAGGAATTAAACTGACAGGATAAATGTTATTAATAAATTGTAAATTAACTATATAGCTAACTAATAATGTACTATTATGACTTATAAATACAAATCCATAGGCATTCTTACTGAATCTACCCTTATAAGAAGTAGGTTTTTTTATTTTCTTACTGAAACAATGCAGGGAACAGTTTTCTTTCGTTTTAACAGACGACTCAAAAACTTACCTGCTGTATGTATTTAAAATATTTTAGTAACTCTATTACTTTTTAATAATTCCTATCATGAATATTTTTAAACTAATTACCCGGTTGAAGCTGGTTAGAACAACTAATTATCTCTCTTCCGTAGACCAGGCTCTTTACTATGAATTGGTATCTGTTTGTAATGAGCTTAAATGGAAAGAGGTGTTTACCATAAGGAGTGCGGTGTTATGCGACCGACTGAATATTTCGGATAAAACTTTGTTTAAGTCCCGTAAAGCTTTGGCAGATGTGGAACTGGTTTATTTTGAAACTTCCAGGGATAAACGGATTGGGTGTTATTACTCGTTTGTTCCGGAATTGATAGACGCTTCTGGTTCTTACGGACTATCATCCGAAAAAAAGAGGGAAGATATAGAAGGGGAAAAACCACATACACCAGAAACTTCATGCGTAACTGCTTCGGATGATAAGCGGTTTTCACCTATTATATATAATAAAACAATAACTAAAGAGAGAGAAGAGTTACCTTGCGGTAATTACCCCTCTCCGAAAAAGAGAGAAGTTTTACGGAATAAAAAGCAAGGGGAGAGTTTGGTGTTTCCTTTTCATTCGGAATCTTTTATGCAGGCATGGAAACTGCTGGCGGCCACTCCTAAATGGAAGAAGAAAGGAAAAGAAGCCTTGCAAATCTCCTTGAATAAATTGGGAAAATTTGAAGAAGCTTTTGCTATCGAACAGATAGAAAGAGCAATAGAAGGTAACTGGACAGGTGTCGTATTTACTGAAACAGAAGAAAAATATTATAAATGGCTAAAACAAAAAAATGAAACATTCATTACTTCAACAACCTCATTCACAGATTCTTTTACAGACAGAAAAGAAAGCGTTAGAAACCTTGCTGACCTCGCCGGAAGCGTACTTAGGGGCATTGCGACCGAAAAATTTACATGATGTGTTTGATGCTCCGGAGCTTACTATTGGCATGATTCGCCAGGAGACGGGAGAAGTAGGCGCAAGGGCTGTTCTCTCTTTGTTGGTGGCAGAGGTGGTAAGCTTTTTTAATGTGGGCAAAACCATGAATGATAAACAGATAGCGCAGACCTGCGATTTAATCATGGATATTTATCATTACCTGAAACCGGAAGATTTTAAACTCTGTTTCCGGAATGCCATGTTGCGTAAATATGGAAAATTATATGACCGGTTGGATGGTTCTGTGATACTGGATTGGCTGGCTACCTATGTGATGCAGCGAAATGATGCAGCTCCGTTAACCCCCCAACAGCAGGCTGAAAAAGAAAGGAATGAAAAGCCGGTTTCATTGGAGGAGTATCTGGCAGGACTGCAAATCCGGATAGAACAGGGGGATATGAAGGCTAAAGAGGCGTGGGATAATCATATGCATAACCGTTCCAGGCTGAAAGAACCGGATTATCTGAAGCCTAAAAAGAAGCAGGAGGAGTGGAATAATTACCGGCGTTTGGGTCAGTCAGAATGAGCCCGAAGTATAGATAAAAGAAAAGAGCGGGAGTAGATAAAAAAAACTCCCGTAGTAACTGCGCAATTACTACGGGAGAAATGGTGATTTACCTCAAGGTAAACCGGTGATTAGGTAGGGAGAAATTACTCCTCCTGAGCGGCCTGTTTCTTTGCTTTGAGAGAGGGCACCCGCTCAAATTGCAAATTGGCAACGCCTTCTTTTAGTA